>FSSU01000045.1_pt1 | contig 7441 bp, 4 predicted proteins | sample 1637271 | NCBI WGS metagenome assembly FSSU01 (sample SAMEA3914819, study PRJEB12502) | metagenome | biome: forest; material: soil | place: Canada | collected 2010-06-26 | depth 0.3 m | reverse complement strand
TCGAGCTCGCCGGTTTATGCAGGCGGAGCGCTTGCGATGATGTGGGGAATGGCGATCTCCTGGCCATGCGGTTACTCGGGTGATCCAGCATGTCCTGCAGGTGTTTTCCAGAACCCCCCAGCGTTTCCGACAGGAACCCCTTCGACATTTCAGACCGCTTACGTTGCTTCGTTCACGACTCAGAACAACTGGGCCAATTCCTTTCAATGTGCGGGCTATGATCCCGCTCAGCCGTCGGATATGGGTCAAACTCCACCGGCGATGATCAATCCAAACTTCGCGGCACTTAAGGTTTACGGAAGTGGCACCGGCGCATCCGGTATCAACAACGTGAATTCGCTCGAGGGTCATGGAAGCTCGATCGGATTGATCTATCCGGTGGTAGGAACCAATACCTACACCTGGCACGGTGCTGAGACGGCGTACGCAACCAACTATGCCGGTATTTCGGGATATCAAAGTGTTTGCACCGAAACTGGCTATGGCGGGAACGGAAACTTGTCTCCGTCAGGTGTTTGCTATCAAACTAACCGCTTCCAGCCTGGCCGGTTCAATGCGGTCATGGGTCTGCCAGTAATGGATAACGATTACGGTTCGAATTCAACCGAGCAGACGTTTTACGATATCGCTCACGTAGCGCCACTCGTGACGAGTGGGTCTTATGCTCAGGCTCGCGTCTTTCAGAACGATACACAGATCTTCATGATTGGTAGTTCTAACCCAAGCAGCGGCGGTTCGATTATCAATCGCACCCATGGAATGATCATGGGTGGTTCGGCACACAGCTTGGGTGTCTATCGTCCGGGTAACTTGAACTGGTTCCGAAACGTGGACGTTCCGGGGCTACCGTTTGACTCGAGCTCGACGTACAATTCAACGCGGACAAGTATTGGGTACTCGTCACGTTTCACGCTTCCAACCTCAGTGAATGGCGATTATGCGACGCTGATTCTACCGGCAGATATGGTGCCAGTGGTGGCTGACACGATGGGTACGACGAATCCCTCAAATACCAACACAGCCAGTGGGCCGGCCGGAATCAGTGTTCATACGAGCCCCGGCTCAGTCATGAGAGCGGACTACATGGATCCCGCCGCGAGCGACGTCGGCTTCCGTTGCGTGTTGCCAATCTCGAACGACGACGAGTCGTAAGCTAGGCCCGATACATAAATCCGGATCGGCGCGCCAGGCGGTCATCCTGACCCAGCTCGAACGTCCCCAATTCCCCATACACTCAGCCACCGCGCGCTCTTGGGCGCATCGGGATAAAACCCGTGAGGGTTCGCGACATAAGGGCGAGCACATGGATGTGCGAGCTGACTCATCGCACGCGGACACGTGCGTGTCCGACGAAGAGTGCCTGGCGCGCAACCCTCATGAGTTTTATCCCCAAGCGCCCAAGAGCCTCAGTTCGGCGTAATGCTGAATGGTAGCGAAAGCCCACCCGAAGTGATGAAACTTTGAACCGCTCCCGAAAAGGAGCGGATGGTACCGGCCTGCAAATAGATGCGCCCGACGCTGAATAAGCTAAACGTTGTTCCAATGTTCGCGTAGATCGCGGAGCCGACGTAGGTTTCCGTGCCCTGTCTAGCGTTTGGAGTGTTGTCGATGCGATAGAACGCCGGACCGACGTCGATAAAGAACGGATTGGGTGAATAGTCGATGGCGACCGGACGAATGTCGGCATCAGCTTCCGAGGCGAGTGACCTGGATTTCGAAACGGGTCCGGAGCCAGAAAGGTAGAGGCGGAATGGAAAAGCCACGGCCTGAGCCGTGCCTTGAACAAAGCCGACGACGCCGATGCCCGTCGTGTGGACGCCAAGAAAATGGTAGTAGCCCAGCTGAACGCCAATGCCTTTGAAGCCCGTGGGTAGAAAAGTCGATGTCGTTGACGCAGGAAGGACGCCAAGGTCTAGAAGCTCGGCAGCGTTCGCACGTGACGCAAGAACGGAACTCGCGCTCCACGCGGTCAAACTGAGAATGGTTGCAATGAGAGTGGAGCTACGAGGTTTAAGCATTTTTACTTCTTACCGTCCGGGCTAGAGGCCGGGGTGCGGCCATTTCCATTGGGAAGATTGCCGGCCATGGGAATTGTACCGGCCGGCAAGCTCTGGCGGTTGGCGATGATTTTCAGCATCTGTTTCGCATCGCTGTTGTCCGGGTCGATGTCCAAGGCGCGCTTGTATGAAACCTGTGCCTGGTCGTATTCCTGATTCATGAAGTGAATCGCGCCCGACAAAAGATGCGGATAGAGATAATTTGGATTTTCGAGAAGCGCCTCTTCAATGAGATTTCGAGCTTCAAAGCTTCGCTTCTGAAGGTAGAGGCGATGGGCTCTCATTACGAGCGAAGTATGACGGTTGATCTTCGAGATCTCGGCTTCCGACTTTGGAATCAAGATCAGGACGCGTTGTGATGCGCCGATCTCAATCGGGTTTGGAAGATAGGTATTGGCGACGCCGTGGCCTTTTTTCTCGGCCGTCAGGCGAAGGTTGCCTCGCGGGGGCAATGCGCTTGCTTCGAGCGTCAGCGGAGTGGCGCCCACGGGCTTTCCGTTGATTAAAACTTCAGCGCCTTCTGGCTCGGACTCGACTGTGAGGCCGTGTGAGCAGGCGCTTGCGAGCGAAAGTAGCGCTAAGACCACTGCGGAACTTTGAATTTTCACTAGGCGCATAAGCTCTCCCTTAGAAATATCGGATGGATGCCTTTGAGACTGTAGGATAAATTTGATTCATGGGGGCAAGGGGAAGTCGGGAGTACCCGATCACACTAATGAGGGCGACTGCTCAGGCAGGCGCTTGCCTTGTTATTTTTACACTTTCTCAGTTTATGACGCTGGGCGCCCATGCCGCGAGCGCGCCGAACGGATTGACCCCCGAGCAGAAGGCCAAAGTCCTCAGTCTTCAAAAGGCGATTCCAGGTGGCACTCCGCCGGGTACGGCAGTTGCCGAGATCTTGAGCTGCGACCCCTATTGCGATCGCGTAGGCGAAGTCATCGTTGCGGACCCGTCTCAGTTTGAAGACGGATTGCAAGTTCAGCTGAACGATCCAGCCGAAAAGGCGAACTCGGGCTCGTGGCGCTTTATGAAGCACAAGGTCGCGAGTAAGAAGTCGGCCGGAAAGAACGGCGAATTGAAAGTTGTTGTCGGTGGAAAAGGAGCGGGCAAAGAGAACGAAGAAGAGGAAGACGACGAGCTCAACATCAAGCACAAGACGCCTAAGTATTGGGTGCTTCATGCGGATCTCGGTACTTATTTCGGAAAGAGAACCTGGAACACCGAAAGTACGACGCTGACGGATGTTGCGAGCCCGTTCCTGATCGGTCTTCGCTATGGAGCGTCGTTTCGCGCTCCAGCCTTCTTATTTTTCGAGAAATACAGCCCTGTTTTCGAGCTGGGATTTCTAGGTCGAAGCGACGTTTACAATAAGACTGATTCAACTAATCCGGATCTGAGTATTGGAATGAATCAGTCCGACTACACGCTTCGAACGAGAATCTATCAGAATGAAAAGGAGATGTTCCTCCAGGGCGTCGTAGGTTTCAATCAGATGAAATTCACTGCAGCGCCCCAGACTGGTGGCGGTGCGTACAACTGGACTCAAAATGCCTGGTACCTGGGCCTGATTTACAAACGCGAGCATTGGGAGTTTCAGGTTGATCGGTCAATTAGTGGAACGGTCACTGACCAAGGCGAAGCATCGACTAATCGCGGTGACTCGGTCTCTGGGGGGTTCACGGAGATTCGCGGCCAATACTGCAGAAACCTTGGGGTTCTTGCGAAATTTTCGGTTGAGCCATGCGGGTACTTGGAAGCCACTTTTTTGAATCAAAGTGGGACGGGTACTCCAGCTCTGCCTTCCTATACGGAAAACCCGACATACTCGAGCGTGATGTGGACCATTGGGTTCCACGTCAATGTGTATCGATTCCTCGGAAAACCCCCAGCTTGGGGAGTTGAGCGCTTCGAAAGCATGAAAACGGGTGTCAACTAACTATGCTTAAAGTCGCACTCGCATCCTTACTCGTGATTTTGGATTTCAGTGGCTCAATGGAGCAAAAAGTCTCCGGAAAATCCAAGCGCGCAGTGATGGTCGACAATGCCGAAGCATTGATTAGTACGCTGAAGCCTGGTGAACAGGTTGCAACGTTCTATTACGGAACTTCGAATTCCGCAGGTTGCGGCGACACGAAAAGTGAACTGGTTCCTGCAAATCAGTTTGGCACTTGGGTGCGCGCTCGCCAGCCGGCACCGTTTTCTAGAACCCCGCTCGCCGCGACGTTAAGAAAAGTGAGCGCGCTTCTCGAAAAAGACCCAGGCAAAATTAAAAACGTCATCATTGTTACCGACGGAAACGATACTTGTGGCGGAGACATCTGCCGTGAACTGGGAAGTATTGATTCCCTGCTCGCCCGCAAAGGCTTGAATGCGCGACTGGATTTGATTGGCTATGACTTGAAAGGCCGCGAGAAGCAGGCGCTGAAGTGTTCGTCTCAGAAGCTGACTCGTTTGACGTACCAGGTTCAATACCCTGGAACCGAAGGACAGTTTCAAAAAGGTGTCGAGAAAACAGGCGTTGCTCGACTCAAGTCATTGGCCGATTACGCGAAGAAAACCACCTTGCAGATCGTGGGCGCCGGTCCTCAAGAGGCGTGGAAGCTTCAGTCAAAAACGTTTGAAAAGGACTGGAAAGGCGCCTCTCCGGTTGAAGTCCCTCCCGGGAGTTACAAACTTTCTTCGCCGCCGAAAAGTGGCGGAAAGTCGGTTGCGGTCGATCTGAAACCGACTGAGAAAAAAGTGTTGAGCCAACAGGAAGTCGCGCCCGCACTTGGACTTTCGCAAAACAGTTTCGTCGACGAGGCTGGGAATCCACTACCGGATGAGGTCATCGCGGCCATGAAGGCCGAAGCTGCTAAGAAAGCCAACGCGCTTGCCGAGAAGAGTCAGCAAGCCGAGCAGGCTTCTGCATTTAGAAACGCGATTGCCACTAATTCCGAGGGCGGTACCGGGGCTGGCGGCGGCGGCGGTGATACCGGTGTGAGTGGTACTGGTTCACAGGGCAGAAGCACGTCGAACGGATCTTCGAAGTCGACGGCTTCGTCCGGTTCTCAGCGAACTCAGACGAAAACGGGTTCTAATTCTGCAACCGGATCTCGCACGAACACCTATTCTGCAAACGAAGGTGGCTCTAGCTCCGTGCAGGAAGTTCCGGTTGATCAACAAATCGTCGTGGGCGGAGAGCTTGTCGACGGTAACGGAAATGCTAAAAGTGGAGCCGGAAACAGCGGCGCGGGCGGAAATTCCGCCTCGAACTCAAATGGTTCTTCAGGTGGCTCCAAATCGGGCGGCGGCTCCTCAAACTCGGGTCAGAATGCTTCGGGCGACGGTTCGTTCAACGCGGCAAAAGAGAAGTCTTCGGCTAGAAAAGGGCTCGAAGGCGATAGCTCCTCAAATCTTCCGCTCACTCAGGGCGAGCTCTCGATCCGCTTGGACGGTTCGGTTCTTGGCTTTCGCGTGCAACGCAAAGAGGGCGAGAAGTTCATCAGTGCTCAGAAGGCGCGAAGCCCGGGGCAAGTGCACCTCGATCCGGGCACCTATCGCTTTACGGTGACCTATCCTTCCTGGCTGGCTGATCGAATCTTTTTCGAAATTCCGATCAGCGACGAGGTCAACCGCATCGAGATCGATCAGATTTTGGCAGGCAAGCTGGATTGGATTCAATCCAACACCCAAGATGACCGAATGGTTGATCTGAGCAACCTAGGGATCGAGACTCCCGTATTGGTTCCTGCCGGGGCCCGAATTCCAGTTCCTAGGGGCACAGCGTTTAGCTGGATTGAAAACGACTAGCGTCAGCGTTTTGGCGAATGTCGAATTCCAGCGGTCTCACCATAAGAAGCTCAAGCTTCGAATCTTTCTTTCCGAAGGTTAGGGGAGAGAGAGCCTTGACTAGCACCATGCTAAGTAAAAGAACGCTTCAAACAAAATCCACCTTTCGCCTTCTGGGGTTACTCCTCAGCCTTCTCGCTACGCCTCAAAGGGCGCTAGCGCAGGGTGAGGCTTCGGCCTTTCCTAGTGGAGCTCAGAACACTGCTCCGGCTTCCTCAGCCCCTGTCAGCGCTGCAAACGGCGTTGTCGCTCAAGCTCAGTCCAATCAACAGCAGCCCGTCCAGGCGACTGCTCCTTCTACTGTTTTGCCCCAATCGAATAGTCAGGCTCCGACTCAGAACGCCCAGGCTGGCTATCCGGTGATCAAGTCTGTCCCTAAAACAACCCCAACATTACACGCTCAGAATGTAGTGTCGGAAACCAACCCATTTAATACTGCCGCCCAGAACCAGGGATATGCGGTTTACCGCGCCGAGCAGCCGACGCAGAATTCGCAAAATGCTCAGAACGTCTTGCATGAAAGAAACCCTGCGACCGTAAAGGGCGCATTGACGGGCGATCTTTCTCAGAAAATTTTCGATTCAGACCTGATTGATCATGCCTACGTTAAGGCCAATGCCCTTGAGATGCTGATCAATGAGAAGATCCGCAAGCTCATTCAATCCTATCCGGTTCGGGCGGATCAGTTTCGTTCGAACGTGGTTATTACGGTTCAGCCCAAGAAGAAAGACGACGCCCCAGCCGGTGATCCAAATATGCCGGATATCGGCGATCTTCCGATGGCGCAGAAAAATCTCGTGTTTGACCTAAACGACCTCGTCGACAAGTACAAAGACGAAGTTCGCCAGGAAAGAACCGCGAATCGTCGGGTCGCAAGCATGCACGCCAAGGCAAGAACCTTGGGTGACTTGCAGGACGAGGTCGAAACGAACTCGACGGGTCCGAGCGCAGCGATGCTTGAAACATTGGCCGAAATGCCTTCGTACGAAGTCACTGCGGCAAGTGTTCAGGTCACACTCAGTGACCAGCTCGACGCCGAAGTCAGCGACGCTGTACTCAAAGGTCTCACCACCGCATTCCAACCTGCGTTTGGTACTCGTCTGTCCGTCTTGGTTCGCCAGGGCGATGTTGCGACTCCAGAAGTTCCGCTACAAGAGTGGGCCATTGATTGGGTGAAGAAAAATATTACTACTGCGATCGCCATCGCCGTCGCCCTCGTTTTGCTCGGAGTTTGGCTCTTCTTCTCGATTATCCGGAATGCATTCCGAGGTATCATCGGAGTTTTCGCAGCCATCGGATCGTTCTTCGCGACCATCTGGCGCGGGTTCAACGTTTGGCGCGATCGCCGCGACTCCAAAGAGTTGAAGAAGCTCGAGATCGCCGAAAAAGCCAAAGCTGAAGCCGGGGTTATCGCGGCCAAGAATGCGGCCGATGCTGAAGTCACGCGTAAGGCCGAGGAACTCTCAGCGCAGGAAAAAGCCAAAGAAGACGAGCTGAAGCTCACGGCAGACGAGCGCAACGCCGCAGCCGGAATTATTGAAGTCGAAGCGCAG
>FSSU01000005.1_pt1 | contig 7905 bp, 8 predicted proteins | sample 1637271 | NCBI WGS metagenome assembly FSSU01 (sample SAMEA3914819, study PRJEB12502) | metagenome | biome: forest; material: soil | place: Canada | collected 2010-06-26 | depth 0.3 m | reverse complement strand
GCTAATCTGATTCCTCAGCTCTAAATAGTTGAAAAGACTGACGACGCCGGTTGACCCTGGGTCAGCCGGCGTTTTTTTTGGATTGCAGAATGCAATGCCTTGATTCTTTAGACTATTTTGGTGACGCAACCATTTAGTTCAGGTATACACTGCGCGAGCACCCACTATGGTCAAGACCATTTCTCCACCCCCTATTTCGGGCACCATTGAGCGCCTGAGAAAGTCTTCGGGACTCGCTGTCCAAAATTGGGCAGACGAAATCAGAGTCCGTTCGCAAGACTACGTAGATCTCGCCAAGGGGCATCATACTTACACGGGTGCCGACGTTGAGAAGATCGCGTCAAACCTCGAATTAGGGACCGATAGCCTCTATTCCGGTCAGATTGATTTTCGCGCCTTCGCGAGAAAATATCAAAAAAACACTCTTCCAGAGAAGTACCACTTCGGTCAGTTCAGCAAACTGAGAACCGTCATCAGTGTTCTCGACGGCTTTGAAGATTACTACGGCTGGGAAGCACGACTCAACGTTATGAGCGCGCTCGGCATCACCGAAGCTGCACTGAGCTCTCCCGAGAGCAATTGCTCAAGCCGCCTCATCGCGGACGTCTGCCAAGAGATCGACGCACAGGCGCGCCCTCACCATCTCTTCTTCTTGGACCTCGGCGCCTATTCGACCGTCACTTACTCGGATTCGCCACTTGCGAAGGTCTTCTCGCGTTATTCGACGCCCAAGGAGCTCTATGAACGCTCTTTCTACGAGCTCGTGCCCGAGTACGAGAATAATCATGACTATCGCGTCGTAGAGATTGGTCACGACTACTGCCACGTTGAACTGCGCCCAAAACTGGCCGTGGTCGATGCCTTCGGAACAACACGTTTTACGAACGGTCAAAACTGCCTCGTAAAGGCAGGAGTGATGTCCACACTGGTTGGCTACCTGGGCCTTCCTTGCGCCCACGTTACCGAAACAGAATGCGTGTATCGCGGGAACAAGCGCTGTCTTTTTGAAATCGACTTCAAAATGGCCAATCGCCTGCTCGACGAAAACAAAAGAGCCGCTAACTAAGCTGCTTTCTTATAGGCACGCATCAGCTCACGAACGCCCGAATCGTCGGCGATCGTCAGACGTGAATTCCAGAAGAATCGAAGTCGCTCTGCGATGGCCTCCGCGCCCGGGGTAAACTCTTTCAACAGCATTGGGCGAACCGCCTCGCCACCGAGATGAAGCGCACCAAAGGGCTCGAGCTCAATTCCGCCTTCGATCTGAATCGGGCGAAAACCGATTGTACTCAGAAACTGGTCGGCTTTGACCTTGATCACGGCAGTACACATACTCGATGGAATTCTATAATCGCGGTTCTGCCAGTATTGAATTGCCGGAATCATCATCTTGATCGTGTCCGCGAACTCACGACTCGAGTGTAAGGCGGGATCCATAGTCAGAGCCGCCTCATAAGTGAGCTCTTCTCCACGATTGATCGCCGTATTCAAAATCTCTTCGATCACGCGCGCATGCATGATGGCTCCCGAAGCTTTTGCTTTGGCGAGCGCCGGAAACGGGACTCGGTGAATTCCGCAACGAGACAGGTCCACCGCTTTGTAACCCGCCACGGGTACGAGCGATCCGTTTACATCTCGGCAGATCAGCTTGTGACGGCCGACATAGTCGGTTGTATCCACAGGCAGGGCGCCGTAGTCGTAGTAGGGCCGAAAGCCCCTGAGCTTAAGCCCCACCATTCGTCCAAACATGGCCTGAGTTTCTGGGTTCTCCCAGGTGTCGTACGGACAATCCAGGATCACGAGCTTATAGCCGTCCACGGGTGTGCGATTGGACATGAGACTCCCCTTCCACTCACTCAAAATCTCGAGTGAAATCAAAAAGGATCTTGGGCGGGTTCGCGCACACAAAATCTATAGAAAAACTATAACCCGGACGCGTCAAGAAAATGTTAATATGGGATCAGAATGTTAAACTAAATTTCAATCAATCCAAGTAATTTAATGATTTCAACAGTACACACCACTAAAGCTGCCCGCCCCAGTACCCGATCTTATCTATGCGAACCTGAAGAAAGAGAATCCTATGAAGTACAGCATGGAAGCCGCCATTGAAGCGGAACGCCTCGAAGAGCAGGTCTTTCAAAGCAACTACTCTCTCGCGGACGAGCTGAGTCGTTTCAAATTCTCACCCAACGAAATCATCCTCGACGCCGGCTGCGGCACGGGCGTGTTGTCTCGTTTCTTAGCAGAGCAACGGAAAGTTAAAAAAATTCACGGCATCGACTTTTCTGACCTTCGCCTCAAGCAAGCTGAAAAGCTTTCCAGAGGAAGCACGAAGGACGCGGTCTCGTTCTATCGCCAAGACTTGGGCAATCTCGAAGCAAAGTTTCACGGACAGTACGACACTGTCATTTGCAGATACGTGCTCGAACACTGCGACAATCCGGTGAAAGTCCTTACGGAGCTTAGAAAATCTCTGAAGCCAGGTGGGCGCCTCATTGGCTTCGACCTCGACGGGGTGTTCTTGAATCTCTACAGCCAGAACGCGAAGCTCAATGCTTACATGGAAGAGTTCACCAAAGGTGTTCGCTTCGACTTGAACGTAGGTCGAAAAATGCCTGCTTATTTGAAACAAGCCGGCTTTACGAACATCGAATGGAACGCGGAACTTCTTTGCTGCAAAGGCGAGAGACTCGAAGAAGAACGCACGAATACTGAAAAACGCTTCGCAGCGATTACTTCATTTCTTACCGAGCTGCTTGGCTCCAAAGAGAGATTTGAAGAGTTCAAGCACCTCTACCTCACCGAGATGATGAAGCCCGAGAACACGTCTGTTTTCACGAAGTTCATCTTTAACGGAACGAATCCTTGAAAACCGCGACTCCGCCGCGAACTCCAAAAGACGTTCTAAAGCTCAGCATTACTCACTGGATTTTGTTCAACGGATTGATCGCCCTCTACAGACTTTCGGGTCTGTGGAGGCGACCAGTCCGTGCGTTTGGAGATCTGGAGAGAATGAAGCTCATGGACAAGGTCTACTGGGTTTACAAAACGATCTACCCGGTCAAGAAGGCCCGAAAGGGCTCAGGGCTCGAGGCGCACTTTGAAGCCCAGAAGTCCTTTGCCTGGAGCCTACCCAATGGGTTTCAACCGCAATCCGAACTCAGCATTTCTTCCGTGGGTGATTTGATCAACCACGACTATTTGAAAAACTCGAAAGCAACTCTCTATGCCAAAGTGTCTGACCTCATTTTCGGGGCAGACATCACGATGGCGAATCTGGAGTGCCCGATTGTTCCTAAGGCAAACAAAGAGTTTGTCTTCAGCGTCAAAGCGGGTCCACCGCTCTATTACGATCTAGAAAACTTCGCGGTCGTTAAAGGTACGGGCGATCGCAAATACTCATTCATGGCGACCGCCTGCAATCACAGCCTCGATTTTGGGCCCGAGGGCGTCGATAGCACCATTCAAGCTCTCAATGCCGAAGGCATCGCCTATAGCGGCATCAACCGCGCGGACGAAGACGCTACCCGTGCAACCATTTTGAAGAAAAACGGCTATACGATTGGTGTGGTTGCCTTCACCTTTGGCTTAAACGGGTATAAGCAGCCTAAAGATCGTCCGGCGATCGTGAACATCCATCCACTGAACGACGGTCCTTCGGCGCAAGAGTTTTCACAGCTAAAAAAACAAATCGCGTACTGCAAAAGCCAGAACGTAGACTTTCTGATTGCTCACCTTCACTGGGGCATGGAACACGAATTCTATCCCGCGCCCGAACAACAAGAGCTCGCGCACCATATTGCCGAGCTCGGCGTCGATGCGATCATCGGCCATCATCCCCACGTCATTCAACCGTTTGAGTTCTATCGGACGCGAAGAGATCCACTCCGAGTAGTCCCTGTTTTTTACTCACTCGGAAACCTGGTCAATTATTTCACGGCGCCCTATCTCTGCCGAAGTGGGCTTGCCCATCTCACGCTCGCAAAAGGCATGCTTCAGGATGGGGCAACACGTGTTTATGTGAAATCAGCTCGAATGACCGAAGTCGTTCAAGAAGCTGATACCGTGAATCGACAGATCCGACTCGTTCCAGCCTGATCTCAAACGCGAGTAAAGCACTCAGCCGCGACTCGTGGGTCGAATGAAAACGGAATTGAAACACTTTCGACTTTTCCGTTCTTTCTTACCAGCTGCGCTGGCAAGGGGATCGGAATTCCAAGTGCAATCACGCTGAACAGAGCGGTATCGGGACCGATGAAATTCAACAGCCATTCATGGCCGTTGTACTTCAGCACGGCTCCCTCTTTCCCTTCGGAAATCTGAACAGTGCCGTAACTCTGGCTCTCGTAAAAACCTGATATCGCCTGTGGAGCTGCGACGACCTGAGGTGGCGCCGGCGGTGCAACGGCGACCGCAGTCTCAGGCACTTTTTTTCCAACCAGATCGGCAATGAGCTGCTGAACGAGTAGCCCTGGAAATGAACTAAAGGACTCGTTCGCAAGAACTGTCATTCCAACGTTGTGTACTGGCAGCATGACCATGATCGAAGAATAGCCATCGATGAAACCCGGGTGAAAGAAAACGGTTTCTCCAAAAGCCTTCCCGATGAACCAACCGTACCCATAAACCACGGCTTCACTCAGCCAATAGAGCCCCTGAAACTGAAGGGGGCTTGGGTTCTCGAGTGGAATCAATTCATTCGTGGCAGGATGCGCTTCAATATTTTCGGGACGCAGGTTGAACGACAACCACTTGGTCAAATCATCTAAGTTCGAACGCAGCCCCCCGCCCGAAACCACGGCTTTGAGGTCCTTCAGCGCGATTTTCTCGGCGCCGAAATAAGGCAAGGCAACATCAACCTGATCCGCCGACGGCGAATGCATGGAAGTGCTTTCCATTTTGAGCGGTTTGAATATTTTCGAAGTTACCCAGCTTTCAAAATCCTGGCCGGTAAGCTCATTAAAAAGCGGCGCCAATGTGCTGTACATTAGGTTGCTATAAATAAATGTTTTTCGGAATCCATCTGGGATGGAGTCTAAAAGTTGAACTTTTCGGGCGAGGTCTTTGCTCGAGCCGGGGCCCAAGTACCAAAGACAGTCATGCGGCGGCAGGCCGACGCGATGTAAAAGAACATCGGCAATTGAAAGGCGTTTGGAAACGCTCTCGTCTTTCAACGGAAGGATTTTTTTCTCGGCGTTAACAGGCTTGTGGAGATCGGCTCGACCTTCGCTCTGTGCAATCAGAAAGGCCCTTGCCGTAACCGACTTCATAAACGAACTGACTTCAAAGATCGTCTTCGTGGTGACTGGCAGAGCACGCGCACGATCACGTAGACCGTGGGTCCCCTGAAAAAGAACGCGGTCGCCCTTGACTACGGATACGGCAATGCCTGTATCGCGAGGCAGCTCACCCGAGCTTTCTTTCGCTTTAATAAACCGAACTACTTGTTCTTCCAGAGAAATATCCTTGGTCGCTAAGGCTGTCTCAGACAGGTTCTGACTTAGAATACATAGTCCGGCATTCGGACCTCGGCAAGCACTATCCAGTGTGGAAAACCGGCGCTATGATCAGAACCTACGTGAATAACGGCCTAATACTCTTCGAAGATCAGCACCTCGCCGTAATCGACAAGCCCGCCGGCTTGTTGAGCCAGGGAGAGCACACTGGCGATGACAATCTCGTCGATCGCCTGCGTGTTTACTTCGGTCGTAACTATGTTGGCCTCGTGCATCGGCTCGACAGAAACACGTCGGGACTCATGGTCGTAGCAAAGCGCTCAAAGTCGGCGACCCGACTGACGGACGCCCTACAAGAAGGCACCCTCGACCGCACTTACCTTGCCTGGATTTGCGGTCGTATGAGCGCACCCGCACGCTGGGAGCACTTCCTTCTAAAAGACGAACGCACCAACACCGTTCGTCCCGTCGCCGCAGGCACTAAAGGAGCGAAAGCCTCCGCATTGAAAGTCGAACCGGTGCGCGAAGCACGTTGGCGCGGCATTGAAGTGACTTTGGCCCATTTCACCCTGGAAACCGGTCGTTCTCATCAGATTCGCGTACAAGCCGCTGCATCGGGCTTTCCACTACTCGGAGATACTAAATACGGCGCCAATCGCTTCCCGACCTCGCGCGAGTTCGGAAGGCCAGCGCTCCATTCCAGTGCCCTGAGCTTTCCACATCCGATGAGCGGCGAAACCATGCGCTTTGAGGCCCCTCTGCCTGCGGATATGGCGGCAGTTGGGTGAGTCCAGACATCGGACTCCGACAAGACGAACTAATATTATAGCGACATCATTGACAAATTAACTATATTATCATATAGTTAACCCGATGTTGGATAAGTCAGAAAAAATCCGTTTCCTAGAAAGACTCCGAGAGCGCATTACATTCTCAAAGCCCATGAAGCCGGACGAGCTCGAATCTGCCTTCGCTCAAGGAATGATTCGTAAACTGGACTTGGAAGACGGCGCCTACTACCGAGGCTACTGTCGAAACGCGACGGTCGCTCTGTGGTCGGCATCAAAGAGTTGTTTCACCTATATGAGACAGAAGTTTGATCAGCGCTTTCCAGAAACGATCTGTCATCCAGAAGACGACAACGGTTTTGACCTCTTCATTCCCTTAGAAAGAGCAACCCCGCAGGAAAATGAGATAGTCCAAGACCCTCAACGCCGGCTGGGCTAAATAATGCTCGCCCATTGGTCGAGATCCTCGACGTGCTGCAAGGAAAGATACCTTCCTACCACCAGCCTTGCGACTCTGTAGACGTCTGGAAGTTTCAAAAGTTTGATAATATCCTCGTGATCTTTGTCGCGCTCAGCATGCATTTTATACAGTATTAAATACTCGGGCGTCACTACTGGTAACAGGACTCCCTCGACAAGCTGCTTCTTTGCGTGCTGAATCGCTTCTCGATTCCACCGGTACCCGGCCGGCTTTAAGGAGTCGACACTGACGCCTTTGATTTTGGCGTGATAGATCCGGTCGCCTTCCCCGATGCGATGCGGAAATAGTTTCTTAATGTGGCTCACGTCTTGAGCGACAAGAGCAAAGTCCAGGTCATCTGTTTTTCGATCCTGAATCCAATGCCCGACGGCTAACCCACCTGCAAGGGCGTAGGTTCCAGATGGAAGCTTGGACGCGACTTCTTGAATCGCGTTTCCAAAATTCGTCGCTACGATTATCTGTTTCGTTTTATTCATATTCTCCGAGATCTGTGCAAGAAAATGCCAGGGGAGAACGTTGAGATAATAAGGGGTTACCGCAAAGCACCTGGTGGCTTTCCGGACTTTGCGTCCGAAAAGTGAACTACGACCAGACAAAGACAAATCGCCTCCGCGATGATATCGTCACACCATGAAGACGTGCTCCTGCTGCGAAAAGTCAGTCGAACAAGGACTGGAAATTCTCGATCTTAACTTCTGCGACCTCGACTGCCTTTCGAGTTTCCTCGACTGGTCGATGGTCGATCTTCGCGCGGAATACGATCCAAGATTTGATGCTTCCATTGAGCTTCAGTGAAAAATGAACACCGGAGATATCCGCTTTAGTGTGTTCGACCTCGATGAGTCCGCACTCGTTTACTTTAGAGACCAGCTTCAATCGGCACGAACGCTCTCTAATCGTGTTTTGAAATCCACCGAGCTCGCTCGGGGTCGCGTAAAAACCAAACTTCCAGCCGGCACTTCAAAAACTCAGCTCAAATCCTATGGGCAAGGCGGCGTCATTCCCGCCGCTGATGTGCGCCAGGAACTCGTTGCCGGGGTTGTGCAGAAAATCCAGGTCGTCGAACCCGCATACTTCTATCCGATCGCGCAGATTTCTGATTTTCTAGCAGGCGGTCCCGGTCGCGTTTGCATCATCGACAATCGAACCGATTCTTTAGAGACCCACGGCTACACAG
>FSSU01000049.1_pt1 | contig 7906 bp, 6 predicted proteins | sample 1637271 | NCBI WGS metagenome assembly FSSU01 (sample SAMEA3914819, study PRJEB12502) | metagenome | biome: forest; material: soil | place: Canada | collected 2010-06-26 | depth 0.3 m | reverse complement strand
CGCTTTCGTGACCTGGTCAATGAACTCAGTCACGCGATTATTTGGGAAGCCAGCGGAGATCTGTCGCGATTCAGCTTCGTGAGCGAGAGGGCGGAAGATCTTTTGAGCTACCCGATTGAACGATGGACCTCGGAGCCGGGATTCTTTTTGAATCATGTTCATCCGGAGGACCGTCCTGCCGTGCTTCTACGTCTGGAGCGTCTTCAAAAGGTGAATCGCGAAGGCGGAATGGGCGAGCGGTGTGAGCACCGAATGCTGGGTGCGGATGGAACATACCGGTGGTTCCACACAGGATTTCAAGACGAGCGCGATGCCAACGGAAACCTGGTCCGACTGCGAGGATTGACGCTCGACATCGGTTCGATGAAAGACGTCGAGTCGGCCCTGAGAGTGAGTCAGGAACGCCTGGAGCTCGCAATGAGCGCGGCGAATATGGGGCTTTGGGATTGGAACCTCGCAACAGGGGACTTGATTCTCTCCAATACGATGAAACGCCTGGTGGGGCAGCCGATGGTCAATCGCAGCCCGCATTCGATTCAGTTTCGAGATTTGGTGCACCCCGAAGACCGAGAGCGAGTTTTGGACGCTGTGAGAGATTCCGTGAATCAGGGGCGCGACTTTGACATGCAGTTTCGAGTGGCTATGCCGGACGAGAGCATGCGATGGATTCACGCCATTGGAAAAACCTTCAAGAGTTCCGAGGGCGAGATTCTGGGATTGTCCGGGGCGGGCGTCGAAGTCACTGCTCGAATCAATGCGGACCGAGAACGTGAAAGACTCATGTCCGAGCTTCGTGAGGCGGTCCGCATTCGAGAGGAAATGGTTGCGATTGTCGCGCACGACTTGAAAAATCCACTCTCAGCAGTCGATTTGAGTGCGAGCATCCTGATGCGTATCGCGCAGGGGGAGGATGCCAAAGCCTTTCGACAGCAGGCCATGCGTATCAAGCAAGCCAACGGCCGCGCTCTCAAACTGACTCGCGATATTCTTGATTTCGCTAAAATCGAGTCGGGAAGATTTTCGATTGAGCCAAAATCTGAGATTGCTAAAAATATCGCCGCGGAGGCGGTAGAACTGCTTCGTCCCCTGGCTGTTGAAAGGGGCGTTGAGCTTCGACTTAAGGCTGATGATGAAAGCCTTACTGTTTATTGCGATTACGAACGTGCGCTTCAGATCTTTTCAAACTTGATCGGTAACGCGATCAAATTTACGCAGCCGAAGGGCTGGGTACTGGTTGAAACAAAAGCGCTCGGAGACTTCGTCGAGTTTGTCGTTGAAGACAATGGGCCTGGGATACAGACCGAGGATGTTCCAAATCTATTTACCCGGTTCTGGCAGGCCAATCGGACCGGGACAAAAGGAATTGGGTTTGGTCTCTATATCGCCAAGCGACTGGTCGAAACCCATGGTGGGGAGATCTGGGTTTCGACGGCCCCTGGGCAGGGCAGCCGCTTTAGTTTCTGCCTTCCTAGAAGTGAAAATGTCTTTGAAAGAGCGGTGGCTGCTTGAAGAAAAAAAGCCAAGCGATTCGTACGATCAAAGAGGGGCCTGCCCTTAAACTCGTCACCCCCGTCGATGTGAGGGTACGCCGGCTTCCGGGGCGAACGGCGACTGATCGTCAGCTGACCCAGATGAGAGACTATTTGAGGAGCTATCTCGAGGGCGATTTCTCGATCAGGCTTCCGGAGAAGCGCAGCGATATCGTCGGTGATATTGCGAAACTCTTGAACCGGATTGTCGCAAGAAACCAAAGCATTACCGAAGAGTTTCTGCGGGTGGCTTCGGTCGTCGCTCGCGACGGTCGGCTTTCGGAACGTGCATCATTGGATGGTGTCACGGGTGCTTGGGAAAAGAATATCGAGGCCTTGAATGCCGTCGTCAGTGCACTTGCGCTTCCGACTCTGGAGCTCTCAAAAGTTCTGAGGTCGGTTGCTGAGGGAGATCTCTCGCAGAGGTTTACGAGCGATGCCCAAGGCGAAGTTTTACAGATCAAAGAGGCCGTTAATCATGTCGTTGATACCTTGCGTACGTTTGCATCTGAAGTGACCCGCGTCGCATTTGAAGTAGGAACCGAAGGAAAGCTCGGCGGCCAAGCGGACGTGAAGGATGTGACGGGTACGTGGAAGAATCTGACTGACAACATCAACATCATGGCCACGAAGCTGACGGTTCAGTTACGAGATGTCTCCGGCGTCGCGACTGCGATTGCAAACGGGGATCTTGAACAGAAGATTGCTGTCGAAGCACGGGGCGAGATTCTCGAACTCAAAGACACGATCAACACGATGTCAGATCAGCTTCGTTCATTTGCGGCAGAAGTGACACGGGTGGCGCGCGAAGTAGGAAGTGAAGGAAGGCTTGGCGGACAGGCCCAGGTCACGGGCGTTTCTGGAACTTGGAAGGGGCTGACTGATCATGTGAATCAGCTCGCAGGAAACCTTACTTCGCAAGTGAGAGGAATTGCGAAGGTGGTCACGGCCGTTGCCTATGGTGATCTCTCGCAGAAGGTGCTGTTTGAATCCAAGGGGGAGATTGCGTCCCTGGCCGATACCATCAATGGGATGACGGATACGCTTCGGGTTTTCTCGGGGCAGGTTTCGACGGTTGCTCATGAAGTGGGTTTTGAAGGAAAGCTGGGAGGCCAAGCGCGGGTTCCCGGGGCTGCGGGAACTTGGAAGAGCCTGACTGACAATGTGAATCAGCTTGCGCTGAACTTGACGACCCAGGTGCGAGCAATCGCTGAAGTGGCGACCGCGGTGACCAAAGGTGACCTGACCCGCTCGGTTTCAGTCGAGGCCCGGGGTGAAGTTCTGCAGCTCAAAGACACCATCAATCAGATGATTGGAAATCTTCGGTCCACCACGATCACCAACAAAGAACAGGATTGGCTGAAAACCAATCTCGCTAAATTTACGGGAATGATGCAGCGACAGCCGACTCTCGAGACGTTGGGGCAGCTGATCATGCAAGAGCTCACACCCATTGTTTCGGCACAATACGGGGCGTTCTATGTCGCCGACCAGGTGGGCGGAAGACAGTTTCTGACTTTGATGAGCGGTTACGCGCTTCCGAAGGGAAAAGAGCTGGGAAGTCGCATCGAGGCCGGCGAGGGGCTCGTAGGCCAAGCCGCATTTGAAACGAAGCCGATCATCGTGACGGATCTACCTGAGGGGTATGTTCGAATTACTTCAGGCCTCGGTGAGGCGCCTCCTCGTAATGTGGTTGTGTTTCCTGTTCCATTTGAAGGGCAATTGAAAGCCGTCATCGAGCTCGCTTCCTTTCATTCGTTTAGTCCCATTCACCTTTCGTTCATCGAACAGCTCGCTCAAAACATCGGGGTTGTCTTCAACATGATCGGGGCCAACACCAAGCTTCAGGAGATCTCAAAGTACAAATCTGATTTCCTTGCCAATATGTCGCACGAGCTGCGAACCCCGCTGAACAGCCTGTTGATTCTTGCGAAGCTGCTCTCTGAAAACAGTGAAAGAACTTTGAATGAGAAGCAGATCGAGTTCGCCAAGACGATCTATGCCTCAGGGACTGACCTTCTTATTTTAATTAATCAGATCTTGGATCTCTCCAAAATTGAGGCGGGGAAGCTGGGTACCGAGCCGGCGCCGGTCAGTTTGGATGAGATCCATGAAGCGATTGAGCAGACGTTTCGCGAGGTAGCCAAGCAGCACGGGCTTGAATTTGAGATTCGAGTTTTCCCCGACACACCTCAGACTGTAACCACGGATCGACAGCGTCTCGTTCAAGTGCTTACGAATCTGCTTTCCAATGCATTTAAATTTACTGAGCATGGGAAAGTGACTTTAGAGATCGGGCTTGCTGATCGAGAGCCTGCTTTTCTCGAATTTCGAGTCGTCGATACCGGCCCCGGGATTCCCATCGAGCAACAAGAGCAGATCTGGGAAGCCTTTCAGCAAGGCGATGCAACGATGGCCAGAAAGTACGGCGGCACCGGACTTGGATTGACCATTTGTCGAGAACTCGCGGGCGTACTCGGTGGGGACATCCGACTCGAGAGTCGGAAAGATCAGGGAAGTACTTTTATACTTTCGCTACCGCTTACGGATGCCGATTTCAGGGGTACTCCGATTCAAGGGCTGGCTTTGCCTGAGTATGAGACTAAGCAGAAGGTTGAAGTCTACGTTCGGAGCCTTGTCGGGCGCACGGTGCTTTTAATCGACGATGACGCGAGAAACCTTTTTGCCATGACAAGCTTTTTGGAATCGCAGGGAGCGAAAGTCATTTCGGTCGCCAATGGTGCTAACGGAATGCGCGCGCTTGAAGAGAACCCCGCCACCGAAGTCGTGCTCATGGATGTGATGATGCCTGGGGTCGATGGCTTTCAGATGATTCGAGAAATTCGGAAGCACAGTCGTTTTGAGAGCTTGCCGATTATCGCAGTGACGGCGAAAGCGATGGCAGGCGATCGTGAGAGGGCGCGCGAGGGTGGCTTTACGGAGTTTGTTGCCAAGCCCGTGGAAAAAGACGCGCTCTTGTCAGCCGTTTTGAGCAGTCTTCGCCGGCGTTAGTTGTTCTGAGCCCCTTGCTCGATCCACCGATAAACCAGATCGAGCTCGGCTTGAGTCAACGGAGGTCCATTGCGAGGCATTTGTCCGTTTTCAACCATCTCATAAATTTCACTCTGCTCTGGGTTACCCGGAACAATGTGCTCCCCGTCTAAAGCGAAAGCCGAGTAGGCGCTGAGGTTGGGATGACCTGAGCTATGGCAGGAAATGCACTTGGGCTGGAAAATCTGTTGATGCACTTGTTGATACGTAACTGTTTGCGTAGGGGGTTCTAAACTACCCGGAGTCGGGCTCGCCGTGCCCGCGCCATTTGCGCCGGGCGGCGCGGTTTTGTATTCGGTCGAGTTACATGCCGCGGCCAAGCCGAGCAGCAAGAGAAGCGGAATCTGACGCGACATTTTGAGAGCCCTTTTACTTTGAGTTACTCTTAGTCTTATGAGCGATGTCATGGACGGAAAATGCGGTGGCTGCAGTCGACTGCGGCGACCGACGTACCCAATAGCGCGAGCAACAACTATACCTTTTCGTTCACTCAGTTTCCGGATCTGCAGACAGTCGGAGGTTCGGTTCGAGTGAAAGTCGCGGCAACGAGCGGAACGAAAACTCGTCATCGCAGAAGTACGTTTGCCCCGGCCGGAAGCGTCGTGGCGGGCCCGGCGACGACATCACTTTCGATGATCACCGGTACACTCACCGGGACGGGTGCAGATTTTGCGATCGTTTAGGGGGCGGCGCGTAAGGCGTCAGGGCGTCAGGGCGTAAAGATACATGTCCCATGCGCGGCCGCGATACCAAAGTGCCGAGCGTAGAGTCGCCTCACGAGTCATTCCGACTTTTTCCATGACTCTTGCGCTCGCAGTATTTTCGACCACGCAGCGAGCTTGAACGCGGATCGCGTTCGTTTCTTTTAGAATCTGCGCGATGATCGCATTGGCGGCTTCGGGCACGAGCCCTTTTCCCCAGAGAGGTTCCGAAATCGCGTAGGCCAGTTCCATGCAACGCGACTCGGCCGTGTTCCAAAAACAGCCGACAGTTCCCACGATTCTTCCGGGATCGGATTTCAACGCGATCCCCAGGGGCTCTGGGTTCTGATTTCGGTACCGAGGAAGAACATAGTCGTTAAAGAAGGCGTACGTGTCCTCAATACTCTGATGGGGTTCCCACTGAGTAAAGCGACTGATGTTCGGGTTCTTGGCGTAATCGAAAATCGCGGGAGCGTCTTCTAGCGTGATCGCGCGAAGAAAAAGACGCGCAGTTTCGAGCGGCGTGGGCGCCCATGGGGAATCGTCGGAAGTGCCGAAAGTATTAGGTCCATAGATACCCATAGGTTTGCGACTATGATTGTAGCATGATCTCGCCATGAAGCTCTTGAAACCGCGTGCTCTAAAGCCCGGAAGTCGTCTAGGGATCATCGCTTGTTCAACGCCGATCAATGCCGCCCCTGATGTCATCGAGCGTGCCTACCGCCGCCTTCAAGAGCTGGGCTTTGAAGTGGTTGAAGCGCCCGGCGCGCGCGGTCTGGTGGGCCACACCGCGGGAAGCATCGCGGAACGAGTCAAAGCATTTCACGCGTTTATTCGCGATCCGAAGATCGACGGAATTATGGCGTTTTGGGGCGGATTTCAGGGGCATCAGCTTCTTGAGTATCTCGATTTCGATCTGATTCGGCGCAAGCCCAAGCCCATCATCGGTTACAGCGACATGACTTCGCTATTGGTCGGCATCCACGAAAAGACCGGTCTGGTGACTTTCAACGGGCCTGCGGGAATCACATTCGGAAAGCCCGAGCTTCCGGAATTCACGCGCCAAGGATTTGAGACTATCGTGATGAAAGGGCAGGCGCCGCATTCGCTTGCTGCGTCCGAAGAGATTTCAGACAACCTCTGGTTCCTTGATCCCGACAAGAAAATGCATTTCCGCGGAAATCCGGGCTGGAAAGTTTTTCGCGCAGGGAAGGCCGAAGGTCGACTGATCGGCGGAAATGTCGGCACCATGCTTTTGCTTGCCGGCACTCCGTACTGGCCAAAGCTGAAGGGGCGGATTTTGGTGATCGAGGATGACGAGAGCGAGAATTCGAAGACGCTCGACCGCTTTTTCACGCAGCTCAGACAGATGGGCGTCTATGACGAAATCGCTGGCATGATCGTGGGAAGATTCTCAGCTTCGGTCAAGCTCAGCGAGACCGATAGCCTCGACATGATTCTGAATGATGCTCTGCGCGGTTACCGCTTTCCGGTGATCACCGAGATCGACTTTGGGCACACGGACCCACTTCTGACTCTACCGATGGGTGTTCGTGCCCGAATGAGCACCAAACCTTTGAAAATCGAGCTTTTAGAAGCTGGGGTGAGTTGACTTGGCGGCCTGCTTCCGGCATCCAAAAAGGATGAAGATTCAACTCGTCTCCAGAGTCGCTCTCGCTCCCGCTATTATGATCGCCACCTTTCTCGCGCCATCCGCGCAGGCAGGTCTTTTCAATACCGTGCGGTTTACCCCTGCTGGCCAGTTCCAGCTGGGAATTGAGCCCGAGCTTCAGCTCTCGGATGGCTCCGGTGTCGGCGCGAATGTTCGTTACAACCAGGGCCTTTCGGAACTGAACAACGTAAACCTATTGATCGGAACTGGCGGCGGATCCCGTGGCTTCCGCTTCGGTGGAAACTTCACCTTTGATTTCTTCCCAGACATCGCAGGCCAGCCCGGCATCGGTTTGGCCGTTCAGGGAATCTACTACCGCATCGGCGTCGCAGGCATTTCTTCGGTCGGTCAGCTCGATCTTTCTGCGATTCCCTACATTCACAAAACGATCGCTCTCCAGGGCAAAGACGAAATCGAACCTTACTTCGCCATTCCATTCGGCGCGGCGTTTTCGGGTGGCCAGTACACCGGAACGACGACTCTCGTAGTGGGCACGATGTTTAAGAACGTCGACCGTATTCGTTACAACCTGGAACTCGGCATCGGGCTGAGCAGCTCGCCGACCTACGTTTCGGGCGGCGTGATTTTCGCGCTGTGAAAATGACCCCTTGGGAAAAAGCCGAGCCGAAAGAGCTTTCGGAAATCCGAGGGGTTTGTCTTGATATCGACGACACGCTTTCCACGCATGGAAAGCTGACCGCCGAGGCTTTCGCCGCTCTGTGGAAGTTGAAGAACGCAGGGTTTGCGGTCGTTCCGATTACGGGAAGGCCCGCAGGTTGGTGTGACCATATTGCGCGTTTCTGGCCCGTTGACGCAGTCGTGGGTGAGAACGGGGCGTTCACGTTTTACATGGATCGCGGTGGAGCCGATCCTGGCAATCGAAAGCCCGCCGTTCTTCGCAGGCTCGACACCCCAGGCGGCGAGTCGGATCCGGTCAAGCGCAGGGCCGCGCT
>FSSU01000027.1_pt1 | contig 8384 bp, 9 predicted proteins | sample 1637271 | NCBI WGS metagenome assembly FSSU01 (sample SAMEA3914819, study PRJEB12502) | metagenome | biome: forest; material: soil | place: Canada | collected 2010-06-26 | depth 0.3 m | reverse complement strand
TTTCGCTCCGACTTGAGTGTGCATTATACTGCACACATTGTCAAACAGCTCGGCTTCAGGCTTTTTGCGCTCCATGGGGCGCGAGCATGTGCAAAATAAACGCCGGCCGCGAAAAAGCTCAACCTCGCGCGCCCGTTTGCTAAAACTGGTGCGCGTTCGAAGACTTATGCGGATTTCGTACTAGCCACGCACGGAAACGGTTCCAATATCGATGTCCGGAACTAACACCGAACGTTCGATAGTTGGACTCATCTTAAGAAAGCCCGCTACCAGCCCGATAAGAGAAGGTGGAACCACGTACTGGCATAGGAGCCTCGAGCAAGATCTTTCGAATCACCGTCGGCGCGGCGCTTTCGCTCTTTTCCCTGCCTGCGTTCGCAGCGGGACCTTATCAAGTTCAAGCCGGCGCAGATGGCGCGAAGGTTCTTGTGGATTCCGACGGCAAGGCCGTAGGAAAAGTGCGTCCAGTCGATCCTACTGCTCATTTTTTTCACTGGGCTCATCCCGACCGTCCCAACTGGATCGGCGCTCGCGATTTCAATGAGGCTGTCTTTGCGGAAAAGCGGAATGCCTGGCAGGGAAACATCGCCGGCGGCGGGATTTACGTTTCCCAGAGCCCGATGAACAGCATCGATTACGGAGAAGTGGCTGAAGAAGTCAGGATGAAAGCAGGGACTCTTGTTCTGAGCGGATTCGAGCCCAAAGAAGCAAATCAGGAATTCAAGCAGGCGCTTTCAAAGGAGCTTGAAAAGCTCGGAATCGGTGTCTGGATTCTTGGGTCCGAAGAAGGAAGTCTGGATTGGACGGTCCAGGAGGCTTGGGCAAACATTCTTCGCTACGACGCAATTGAATCGATCCAGGCGATGCAGCTTGAGGCCGCATACGAGGCGATTTTCAGGAATCCGGAATATAAGAACAGACTTCAGCAGCTGTTTGAGCTCAATGAGAAGATGCCGCTCAAGGTCACTCCCTCGCTTGAACGAAACTTCCCGGAACTCGCTGATCTGATCGAAGGGAAAATCACACAGAGAACTCGTAAGTTTTTACACGGTAAGTGGCCCGAGTTCGAATCTCAGATCAAGAGGGGGCGCGTGGAAGATCTCTCCACCATCAACGAAATCGAACTGGATGCAACGAAGGATCTGTTGAGACGAGTTGTTCCTTATTTCAGGGCGGAAATCATGAGCGCAGTCCGGACGCTCGGAACAGCAGAGCCGAACGATCTTCTGAAGCAAGCCGTGGTTGATCTTCGTCAGACGTGCAACGAGCTCCTGACGCGATACTGACGAGCTTGATTTGACTTCTACATTTCGGCGGCATATCGGTTTTTTTTAGGTGGGCTCAGCGAATCATTCGCAAGATTTTGCAACAACTTCTAGCAGTGCATCCAGCTCAAATGGCTTTCTAAGAAGCTCTTTTTTATACTTCATTGCAATCTGTGGAGCATCCGTCGCAGCGGAAATGATCACTACCGGCAACTCTATCAACTTTTCAGAAGATAGAACCCCCGCAAGAAGATCCTCTCCGCACATATCTGGTAGCATCAAATCGAGGAGCACCAGACAAGGGAAATTTTTCGGGTCTAGAGGACTAAGTTTGTCCAATGCCTGTCGCCCAGTTAATGCTTGATGTACGACATAGCCCTCATTCTCAAGAAGGATCTGCAGGCTCAATTGAATTGTTGGGTCATCCTCAATGACAAGTACCGTGTCCCCTTTCGGATTCATTAGGTCCCACTTGCTTTCAAGGGCAGCTCGACAACGAATTTCGCTCCTTTTCCAAGCTCGCTTTCAACGGAGACTGATCCGTTATGCGCTAAAACGAAATGTTTGCTGATAAAAAGACCGATTCCGAAACCGGTAATTGACTTGGCTGCAATTACGCGCTCAAACCGTTCAAAAATTCGGGACTGGTCCTCTTTGGCAATTCCGATTCCGTGATCAATGACAGACAAGCGAGCCATCTTCTCGCTGGACTCGATCAAAATCTCCACTGGTTTTCCAGCTCCATACTTTATGGCATTGCTCAGGAGGTTCGTAACTACCTGTTCTATTCTATTCCGATCCCAGTTTCCACATGCGTCCCCACGTGTGACAACTAGGATCGAGAGTTTCTTTTCTAAAATCAGCTCGCGATAAACGTCGACACATCCCCTCACCAGCGGCTCAAGGCAGATTTTTTCGAGATTGAGCGGGAGTTTTCCAAGTCGGATTCTGGAAACATCCAGCATGTCACTAATCAGCCGCTCCAAGCGCCTGATTTCATCGTCAGCTTTATCTATGAGCGATTTCATCCTCGGTGCTTGAAGGGCGGCGACGTCGTCTTCCTGAAGGTATCGTTTTATGAGTTGAGTCTCCATCTTCAACGAAGTAAGCGGGGTTTTTAACTCATGACTAGCGACAGCGATGAACTGATCCCTTGATTGAATCGCTTCGGTCAAATCGGCTGTCCTCCGTTTAACCTGCTGTTCTAGACCTGAGGATTGTTCGGAAAGCTGACCAAAAGATACACTCACGTCTTTGAGTTCGACCTTTGCGTATTTGAGTTCGACCTTTGCTTCTTTGAGTTCGACCTTGGTTTCCTTGAGTTCGACCTTTGCTTCTTTGAGTTCCTCCTTTGCTTCTCTTGTCTCTTGTTTGGCGTCCCGATAAATGCGTGACCTTTTAAATCCTAGTCCAGATGCGAACTCTGTCGCCGCCTCAGTAAGGGCACAGTCGACGGCCTCCAAAAGAACATTCATCTCCGGGGGCGAAATCGTACAGTTTCGACCAACAACATTTATAATCGTCTGACGAAGTATCCTGTACTCCTGAATGACATCCTCTAATGTAAAGTCAGCCAGTTGGGTTCGTTGTAGCCCATGATCTTTGGCCGCAGCAGTGATGGCTGCCGAACATCCAGAAGCTAGTGAAGAGTCCGTAATACTAAGTGCATCGGCTATAGTTGTAAGAAGAGCCGGAAGGTTATTGTAAAGTGCCACCTCAGTCTGTTCTGCGGCAATCGGAACCCGCCTTCGCGCACTATCTGCCCACTGCGCCATGATGACTGAAATGTTGTCCCGAAAAATGGAGCCGATCTTCTGGGTCGCTTGCTTGGGGTCCGAGGCAACACTCATGCCGGTAAATGCTGCAAATCAATCACCAGGCCAAGACAACATTGGGTACTGGGTAGAGCGTCATCCATGGTTCAAGAAATCCGAACAAGATAAGCTGCCTGAATCCTTGTTGTCTGTTTGGGGTGACCAAGGGGACTTGGCCCCTCGCGCTCCTCGCATCCTGCGTGACTGTCCGCCGAAGTGCTCCCTTAGATCAGAGGTCCTTCATCCGAATTGCAAAGTTCGGGACCTATCCTTAGACTTAACTCAGATGACCTACCGTAGACCTTTACTACTCGCGCTCACATTGTCGCTGTGCGCGTTCATGCCTCTCACAGGAGACGGTTCCATGAGCCCAGAAGGATTCCTCGAGCCGAGCCCGGCCGCCCTCAAGGAAGTACTCAAGCGAATTGAGAAGAACCAGTTTGATGAGGCGATATCAGAGCTTGCAAGCTTCAAAGCGGAACCAAACTCGATTCAAACTCAATGGGTAAGTTACCTGACGGGGTTAGCTCTCTTTGGAAAGAAAGAACTGGAACCAGGCGTTCAGAAGTTTCACTCAATCTACGAGTATATCCGCTCCTCTAAAGATGCGCTTCCGCCCGAAATGTTTCGACTCCTGGGAGCAAGCCTAAAGAAAGTAGGTTGGTACTTTCGAACCAAGAAAGAGTTCGATCGCGCGTACGCCTATCATTCGATCGAGTTCTCCTATTTTGAAAAGTATGGATCCCCGCTCGAGATTCACGACGCTGCGATCAGCCTGGATGTGGATTCCTACTCCCTGAATGACATGCACCTTTCGGAAGTCTGGCTTCGTAAAAGCATTCTTGCTGCGGAACAGATCAAGGAAATGAAAAGCCGAAATCATTCACTTGGAATGAGTTACAATAACCTCGCCGGAACTTTGTATTCGTTGAGACGTTTTGAGGAATCTGAAACGTCGATTCAGAAAAGTCTGGAGTACTGGAAGGCCTACGAAGCCGAAGCTGGAAGCAAAGAATCGAAGGTTCTTTGGGCATACTTCGGCGTCGGCGATGTCTATCAAGAATGGGCGACCTATCTCAAAGGACAGCGAGCCGACATTCAAAAGAAGAAAGACCTTTCATTGTCAGCTTATAAGACCAGTTTCGCCATGGCTGAGAAGGCTGGACTTCCGGATCAGGGTAAGAAAGCGATTCAAGATCGAATTGCAGCGGTAACGGGGCTCTGAGCGATTGAAGCTTTGACCGTGGTCGCTTTTCTATTTCAAGTCCCCTCGCTCACCCGCCAACTTGCTCAAAGAACTCGTCACACTGTTAAAAACGGGGTGAGCTGGTCGAGGAGTTTGGAGCGGCGTGTTTGGAGATGGTCGCTTGATTTTCGAGCACTTGTCAGTGTTGAGTAGCTTGAGCAACGGGGCATCTTGGAACCTCGCAACCCCTTTAACGGGGCGCTCCGCCATGGTACATCAGGGCCATGGGCCTCTTGACCTTCGGACTTAACGTGACGCTGGACGGGTGCTACGACCATCGCGCGGGGATCGCGGACGACGAGCTGCACGACTACTTCACGCAGCTGATGGACACAGCCGGGGCGATGCTGTGGGGGCGCGTCACCTACGAGCTCATGGAGAGCGCCTGGCCGGCGGTGGTGCGCGACGAGAACGCGCCACGCGCGATGCGGGAGTGGGCGCGCAAGCTGGAGGCCAAGCCGAAGTATGTGGTCTCGGCCTCGCGCCGCGACTTCCCATGGAACAACACCTTCCGCCTCGAGGGGGATTTGCGTGAGGCCGTGACGCAGTTGAAGGAGAAGACCCCGCAAGGCGTGCTAGTGGGCAGTCCCACGCTCTCGGCGGCGCTCGAGCGGCTGGGGCTGATCGACGAGTACCGCCTCGTCGTCCACCCCGTCATCGCCGGCCACGGGCCGACGTTGTTTCAGGGGCTGGAGCCCTCGCGGCACCTCGAGCTCGTCTCGACGAACCGCCTGAAGGCCGGCCAGGTGGCGCTGCATTACCGCCGCAAAGAGGGATGACCCGATCAATCTTGGCGTCGCTCCTTCGAGTACTCCTTGTCGAGCATCTGAAACCGTTCGCCAAGCCCCTCAAGCTCGGGCATCTCGACTTTGAATAGGTCACGCATGACCATCAGGCTCATCATAAGTGTTGAAGCTGATGTAAACAGCGTGAGCGGAATGCTGTCTTTTTCCGGTGTCGAGTAAACCTGGCGAACTTCGCCGTCTTCGTCCATTTCGACGTACCTAGAAATGGACCTTGGCGAGGAGTGAACGCTCTGCGAGAGCATCCGATAGGCGTAGTCATACACTCCCGCGAGCTTTGCTTTGCTGGCAGCTTCCCATGCCTTCCTCTCGGCGATCTTCTCCTCTTCAATTTCCTTCTTGAGCAATTCGTGGAGAGCATCGATCTCGGTGAATTGCCCGCTCCTAATCAGCTCATGTAGGCTCGATGATTTATCCTTCATGACATTCAGGAGCTTCAGACGATCCTGCTGATCGGATTTGACGTAGGCTATCGTTGCTTCACGGTCTTCCGCGCAGTTCTTCATGAAAAAAAGTGCTTCGAGGGCGACGCGACACAGTGCCTCGGCGTCATGGCACATCCCCAACTCTGCAAGACGAACCGATGCGGCGTAGGAGTTAAGAACGCGAAGGAAAAGGCAGGAACAGATGACCTCTTGGAGGTCGCGACTGTGGATGTTGATAGAGAACTTGACCCGGTGGGCGTACCGATTCAGGTCGTCGGTCAGGGAGAAAAGGTTGGCGTATCGTTCCCGGTTCTGAGCGCGGAACTTCAATGTATCTTCGGACAAGAATCCTTCGTTATCGAAGCTCATGATTAACTCTTAGCATTGGTTCCCCACCGATCAAGCAACGGGGTGACGCAATCGCAAGTGAGAGGCTGAAACCTACGACCGAGCCGTGACGGCGTCCTATCGGCGTGAGGATCAGCTCTACGAGGATGTGAAGAGCTGCCTCCTCGACGAAAACGGCTACAAACGTCAGCGCGAAAAGGTCCGCGCCGAGCGCGATCACTACACGAAACTTCTGCACGAGTCACAGTGTCACGAGCTAGATGCGTACCTTGAGAGGGCAAATATAGTTTTGGAACTCGCTCAAGATGCGAAAATGCTTTGGAAAACCCGCTCGGCGATCGAAAAGCGAGACTTTCTGAAAAAACTACTTTGGAACCCGCGTCTTGATCCGCCAACTGTGGTTCTTGTCGGTTCGTGGTGGGTGAAATTCAAAAGGCATAGCAGGACTTCTTCAGTCAGAACCCGTTCCTTGGTTTCGGCTCAAGCTCCCAGACGTATGTCGCTCACGCTGACGTTTCCAAAGTCGAGATTTCGATTCTGAGTGCCAATCAAGGCCAAGGGGCGGCGTGGTTATCGCTGCATGCGTCTCTCAGTATTGACGCAGCGACCGGCGACCTTCGTCGTAGATACGATCTATTCAAAAGACGGAACTGTTGAACGGAACTGGACGATACGTGAAAAGAGAATCGCCCGCGAGGGTCTATAGGCATCGGTAGTTAACGAGAACTCGGGGCACTCCGCCAAGCAGCAAATCCAGCCATCATGATCGCGAGCGGCGCCAAGAGCGCGAGCGGCGTCGGGCCGGAAGGGCCTCCCCCATCGCGGTCTTCAGAAATCGTCGCGCAACCCATCGGATAGCTGTTGGCATTGTCGCGTGGGTAAAGCAGGGTCAGTGCGTATTGATCGTCGAGCGTCGGCGTCGCGCCGCCATCGCGGTAGCTCATCACCGCTCCCGGCATGACAGAATGAGCGAGCCCGAGGCAATGGCCGGTCTCATGCTGAACGGTGTTCTTGGTCGGCGTCTCATCCGAGGAGATGTCAATCGTGCATGACGTGATATTGCCCGAGCCATTGAGCTGAGTGTTGGCGGCTCCGGCCCCCGAAGAGACGGAACCAATTCGAACGATGATGTTGGCCGTGTCTACAGCGCTGACCTGCGTGAATGAAACATAGACCGTCGGGATCGCTGCCCAGTCGGCAAACGAGGCCTGAATCATCGTCGCGATCGAGCTCGCCGAGGGGTCAATGTAGTAGTTCAGATTAGGTGCGCTCTGACTGATGTTCCAGCGAGCGACGCCGTAACCCCTATCATCCGGCACCGGTGATGCTTGCGCGCTCGACAGAGATGTTGCGACCAAGAATAAGAAAGCGGGAAGTTTTCGCGAGAGTTTCATTTTGAACTCCTAGTAAGCGTAAGTGAGCGAAAGCGGAACCACTGGTACCACGGCGATTCGGCTACCGTGAATCTGTCCGTAGATGTAGCTATCGAGACTCAACCCCATCTTTCCACTGAGCACGGAAAAGATCGGGAAGTTAAGACTGATACCTGCAATCGGTCCGAAGCCTCCAAAAGAAACCCCCGCACCCAGGATGATTCGCGGGGTGAAGAATTTTTTGAGATCGAATCGAGGAGCGTATCCTGCCGAAACCATGAACTGGCTATTGAGGCTGCCGGCCTGTAACTCGTAGAACTCTGTCCTGTATCGAGCCCCAACGAGGCTCATTCCGCCCACGTTAGCAACCAGGGCCCTGTATGAAGCGCTGAGTTCGTTTTTTTCATAAACTGCAAAAGACGAAATGGGAAGAGCGAGACCCAAGAGGGTCACGAGCATCACGAGTATAAAGTGCTTAGATCGCGACATAAATCCCCGCCATCACAGTAGTCAGAGGCCAAATCGTCCACTCGAAGAGCTGACCGGGGTTGTAGATTCCGAGATAGCTCGCGAAGCCGAGGGACAAGCCAAGGTTCTGTCCTCCAACTCGGAGGCCGCCCTGCCCCACCAATGCGGGGACAAATCCCGAACGAGTTTCTGAGGAGCTCCCGACACGGTCGATGTAAAAACCGAGACCCAATCCGAGATAGGGTCTCACGAACCCTGCTCCTTGCACCCACTGTGCGCCCACTGAGCCGAAGTACGTAGAGTGGCTGAGACCCGCGATGCTCGAAGAGGGAATCATCCCGAAGTCGATCGTGTACGAGCTGTCACGCTGTCCCAGTCCGACGTGTCCGGCGTAACCGAAATAGTGATACGAAGAGGCCGGAAGATGAACGTATCCGGATGAGAGCGCGACCTCGGTGGCATCGGCAGTAGGACAAAGTCCGGCTCCGATTCCAACTAGGGCGAAGGTCGCGAAAAACGCGAAGGCAGTGGCTAGCGGTTTCATTTGCCGAGATCGTACGAGCGACTGAGTGCTTGCGCAACTGGCCGACTCGGTCTGCAGGAAAAAAATGGGGGGACCAAGGGGACTAGGCCCCTCGCGCT
>FSSU01000102.1_pt1 | contig 8409 bp, 7 predicted proteins | sample 1637271 | NCBI WGS metagenome assembly FSSU01 (sample SAMEA3914819, study PRJEB12502) | metagenome | biome: forest; material: soil | place: Canada | collected 2010-06-26 | depth 0.3 m | reverse complement strand
TTGGAGCGGGGAGAACGGAAGACCGCGCGCGACGGTCAGGTCACGCTATCGCTTTACGGAAGTGATGTGTTGCCGCCCGACCTTTGGAAGGCGCTCGTGACGGACTAGATCCATTTAGAACGCGGTTGCGACGAGCTTGATCAACGCGAGAAGGCCGAAGAAAAGGCCCATTGCGATTGTTCCGAAGAGCAGAATTCTCGGAAAGAGGGCGACGACGATCGCGCGACCCGTGGTGATTCGGTAGACTTCGCGTGCGCCGATGATGGTGACGATCGAGACACAGAGGCTTGCGACGAATCCACCTATGAGCGGAATGCCGGCCAAGATCGACGGGCTCAGGCCGTAGCAAACAATTCGAAGTGAAGACTCATAGGTGATGACGTGCGGATGCCCGTCTTCATCGGGTGTGACCAAGAGGCGAGCGCCGGCGTAGACGAAAAGGGTCGTGAAGAGAATCGAAGCCAAGGTGAAGAATGGATCGGCGATGACCGAGCCGGTTCCCCAGACCCAATGAAGGAGCTGGTCGCGAAGCTGAAACAGGCGAGCGCTCTGACCTGGATTGTCCACATCAGCGACGTTTCCTGCGACCTTAATCATCTCGTTGAGGTATTCCATCGCGGCTCCGCCGATCAGTGAGTGCCAGAGGTACTCGAGCGCGGATGCTAGCCAATGGGTGACGAGTGCGAAAGCGAGAGGACCACTGACGCCGCCTTCGAGAGGCATGCGGCGAAAGAAGCGGACCGGATGAACACTGATTTCAAAGAGGTCGATGAAGTATTGTCTGATTGGACGAAGGCCGGACTTCCAAACGGGTGGTTTGGGTTCGCCGATCGTTCTTCCGCAATCAAGGCAAAGTCCTTGAGTTGAAACTCGACCAGACCCGCCGCAATTTGGGCAAGGAGTCGGCAGCGAATCGTTCGAGTTTTCAGTGTTCACGTTTATTCCTTAATCTTCGTGGTCGCCGTGCGAATGACCATGCGGGTCTTGAGCTGCGTTCGGTTTGGCCGATGCCCCTGCGGGAGGTACGACCTTCACGAAGAAGTCCTTGTTCCAGGGAAGCGCATCACGAAGGGCTACGTCAATGATGTAGGCTTCTTTTCTCGTGTTTGCGTGATCTCGGCCATAGAACTTGTCGCCAGCCTTCCAAAAGGTGAATCGACGCTTTGCAGGGTCTTTTTCATCGCCGAGCGTTACGGTCAGGCCGTCTGCCTCGCCTTTTGGAATCGCGTTTCCTTCGACAAAGCCCTGAATCCGATTGCCTGAGATGCGGTCGAGAGTCTGCTGAACCTTCTCGACCGTCGCTTCGGTTTTGCCCGGCATGATCAACCACTTGCCGTCGACGTTTGCCAGCTCGATGCCGCTTTCCACGGGCTTGCCTTCGAACTTCATTCGCTTCGTGTCGAAGCGTTCAAGCGAGGTAATCAGCTTGGTCAAGCGCAGCGATTTCAGATCCTTATCCATGCGTTCGCGAACACCCGCATCGATCTCGTAAACTGGGTCGTGATTGGAAACGGTCGCGAAGAGTTTGTAGCCCGCCGGAGCAGGCTTGCCGGGCTTCGGTGGGGTTCCACGTTGGTAAATGAACAGCGTCGTAGGTTCAGGTGCCACAGGCTGAGCTGCTGGCGTTCCTGAGGCCGTCGGTGCTGGGGCGGCTGGGGTTTCTTCCTGAAGCGTCAGGCTGACGACTCGTTTCGCGCTCGCCAAGATCTGTTTGCCACGGGCGTCGGTTTTCTTCTCAGCAGGAAAGGACTTGGCGGTGAGAAAGACTGCCGCATTGAGAAGGTTGTCGACGTTTTCGATGTCGCCCGCAAACTCTTCTTCTTTGCCTTTGGTCTTGGTCTTCAAAATCCAGCCGTTCCCTTTGCGGATCGCCTGAATCTGGCCGTGAGCGCCTGCGAGGGTTAAGGACCGGACCTTATGCGAGGCCACGCTCATCAGCTTCTTATCGCGCCAATGCGTGAGATCGTGCTCGATTGCGTTCTTGAAGTAGGTCGGAATAAGGAAGATTTTATTCGGCTCAAACTTCACAGCGTCTGGTTTCGGACCTGTTCCAAGGGCAGCAAACTGCATGTCGCCCATCGGGTGAACATCGCCGAGCCAGACGATGAAGGTTTCGCCGCCGTTTGTGGAAATTTCGACGCGCTTCAGACCCGCGGTTTTGCGGGATTCTTCATCGAGTTTATAGTCCTTGAGGAGTCGCTCATGCTTTTCCGGGGTTTCGCCTTTGAGATCAATCGTCTCATTCGAAGTCAGATTGTTGATCGACGAGAGCAATGCGTTGATGTTCGAATCATCGCCACGCATTTTACTCGGTTCGATCAGTTCCCATTTCGAATTATCGCCTGGCTTGCAAAGCTTCGCGTCGATGTCCAGGCAGTGGAGCGTGTAGGATTTCTTTCCTTCGGCAATTCGAATGGATGAAATCTGACGATCTTTAAGAACGAAGAGCTTCTTTGCTGACTCGTCTTTTTCTTCGCTTTTGGGCTTATGTTTGAATTCGAGCCAATACGCCACGCCACCTAGCACGGTCAGGGTGACCGCCAAGATCAGCGGTTTTTTCCAGCTCACTTGCGCTTGCTTCATTTTTGGATTCCTTTTAGAGCCGGCGACGGCGAATCCAGACCACGATCCCGGTAATCATTGCCGCAAGCGGCATGAGGAACAGGACAAAGATCGAGATGAACATGCCTTTGCGTTCAAGAATTTCGAGTCGAGGAGAGCCTTCTTCGCGCGGACGAATCGAAATCAAGTTCTCATCTTCAAGAACCCAGCTGAACGAGTTCGCGAAAAGATCGAGGTTGGATCCAGCATTCTGGAAACTGTTTGCCGCGATATTCGCAGATCCGAAAACAACCAGGCGTGTTGGCCGAGTGGCTTTCGAGTCCTTTTGTTTTCCTTCGACAGCAATCGCCGTGATGATCGGCCCCTGGATGTCGGTGGCTTGATCATTTTGAACGCCGCCTTTTTTGAGCGAGTCGAAATTGGTTTCGCCCCATGCGGTTGGGTTCAGTTTCACGAGCCATTGAACGGCAATCCCGGCAGGTGCGCCCGGAATGATCTGAAGGGGGCGAGACATCGGGTAATAGCTATGAGTTTGAAGCTCTTTGGTGATCGGATTGTCGCGCGAGTAGTTCGCGGTGACGGGAGTCGCCACGTCTGAATTCTGCATTCGGGCGATTGGATCAATGACCAACGCCTTTTCGGCTTTCACGTGCCATTTCGCCAGAATCGGAAGCAGCTCGGGAGCGGTCTCGCCACCTTTGGCGTCGACATCAAGAGCAATGACCGCGCGGCCACCGGCATCGAGGTATTCGTCGACCATCTTCGCTTCTTTTTCGAAGAACTGCTTCGTCGGTCCGACAATAGCGATGGCGTCGCATTTGGTCGGGTCGATTTTAGCTTCCTGGCTCGGAATGAAGTCCTTCACTTCGTAGGTCTGGTTCGCGAGAGCTTTTCTCACCGCTTCGTAACCGGTAGGTTCTTTTGCGGTAAAGCTACGTTCGCCGTGTCCAGTAATCGCGCAGACGGTCTGGCTCTTCTCCTTGAGGAGCTTGATCAGGCCGTTAGCGACTTTTTCTTCGGTAGGACCTTCAATTTTTACGTCGCGGTTCTTTCCGTCAGGAAGAGTCGTGATGAGCTGAAGCGTTCCGGGGGTCTTGATTCCGTTTTGAGCAACGCGTACGGACTCTTTTTTCCCGTCGACATATTCGACTTCAAACTTTGGGTTGAGGTCTTTGAGGTTGTCCATCAGCACTTTGGCCGGATTGGCTTCCGTGATCGGTTGGTACAGGACAGCCTTCACGGGTTGCTTGAGACCTTTGACGAGCTTGGTGGTCTGATCGCTGAACGAATTGACCTGGTTTTTCGTCAGGTCAAGTTTTGCTGGGTATCGTGCCGCAATGAAATTGATGACAGCGACAATGCAAATCACGAGCAGAACGGTGACCACTGAATTCAGGCCGATTGCTGCCTGGCGGGTTTTCAAGGCCTGACGATTCTGTTGAATGAGTGCGCCGATCACGCCGACAAATGCCACCGCAAGGAGGATCGTCATCCAGAGCATGTCTGGAAAAACGGCACGGGCGATTAAGAGCCCGATGCCTACGACCACGAATGCAGACCAGAGAAGGGGGAGAGGATTGATATTTTTAATTTGTTTCATGGCTGCTTACCTCCAGCGATAGGAATCAAGGACCCGATGAGTAATGAAGAGGCCGATTCCGATGAAAGAAAGGTAGAAAACGAAGTCGGACGTATTCAAGACACCTTGGTTGAAGTTGTTGAAGTGTCCAACGACTGAAAGATATTGCAGGAGCGCTCCGAGGACCGGTCCAGCAGTTGACGCTGCCCAGCTGACGATCCAAAGGAAAAGGATCGTAGCAAAGGTGAGGGTTGCCGCTACGATTTGGTTTTCCGTCAATGCGGAGAAAAGAATACCAATCGCGAGATAGCAGGAATTGAGCAGCAGGATTCCGATGATTGACGCCACAATCGTTCCTGTATCCGGGCTACCGACCCAATAAAGGATCAGAGGGTAGAAGAGGGTGCAGGCGAGCATCAGTGTCACCATCAGAAAGGATGAAATAAACTTTCCGAGAATGATTTCTGTGAGCGTCAGTGGCGAGGTCATCAGAAGCGCGAAAGTTTGATTCTTCTTTTCTTCAGCGAAGAGACGCATCGTGATGAACGGAATCATGAACAAGTAAATCAAGTTCATGTTCCCGTAGAGCGGGCGAATCAGGCCGGCGCTCATGCTTGGAGCTTTGCCGGAGTTGTACATACTGGCTTCCGCGGCCGCCTTGGCAAAGTAGCCGAGGATTCCGTTAAACATCCAACCCATGATCACCAGAAATGCGGCGATCAGGATGTAGGCAATCGGGGAAGAGAAGTAAGTACGAAGTTCTTTTCGAGCAATCGTCCAAATATTCGAGCAGGCACTCGTTAGGCTGTTCATCGAGCGTCTCCTTATGCGTGTTTTTCTTCGGTCGTAAGCTGCAGGAAGATTTCTTCCAAGCTCACGCGTTCAGCGCTGAATTCCAAAACGCCCATGCCCTGTTGGACAGCGGCGGCGACAATCTGGTCGCGGACTTCGGCGGATCCCTGTTTGATTTCTACGACGAGCTTCGGTCCGACAGCGGAAACTGAAGAGACCCCAGTAATCTTGCGAATGGCGTCGATGCCGGTTGCGGCCGGCGATTTAACGACAAGCGAGTAGATCAGACCGCTTGCGAGGCGGCTCTGAAGTCTCTCGATCGTGTCTTCGGCGACGATCTTTCCTTTGTTGATCACGATGATGCGTTGGCAGGTCGCGGTCACTTCCGGAAGGATGTGGGAGCTCAGAATGACAGTGTGTTCGCCGCCCAGGCCTTTGATCATCTCGCGAATCTCGATGATCTGTTTCGGGTCGAGACCGACGGTCGGTTCGTCAAAGATCAAGACTTGCGGATTGTGAACCAGGGCGCCCGAGAGGCCGACGCGTTGGCGGTAGCCCTTCGAGAGGTTGCCGATGATGCGTTTGCGAACATCGCCGATTCCTGTTTTGCCGAGCGCAGAATCGACCATGCGATTCAGGCTGCCTTTGGGCACTTGATGGAGGCGTGCCGCGTATTCGATGTAATCCTGTACGGTCATTTCAAGATATACGGGTGGCGTTTCGGGCAAGTAGCCGATGTTCCGTTTCACCTCAATTGGGTTATCGAAAACATCGTAGCCGGCGATTTTAGCCGTGCCGTCCGAGGCGGGCATGAAGCCCGTTAGAATTTTCATTGTCGTACTTTTTCCGGCGCCGTTAGGCCCTAGGAAACCGACAATTTCACCCTTTTTTACTTCAAAGCTGAGGTCGGAAACTGCAGTGCGGGCGCCGTACATCTTGGTGAGATGTGAAACCTGAATCACGGGAGATACCTCCGTTAGTTGCGAATTTTCATGCAGTATAGAAGGGCAAATTCCCTTGTCAAGTTAGGGACATCTCGACTATTCCAATAATAGTTGACTGAAATGGTCAAATTATGTAGAACGGTGCAGCCCTTAATCCCCTGACTTTCCTTGAGGTGCCCTGTGATCTTGAAACGTTCGATCTCCGCCCTGACCTTGGCTTCTGTCCTTGTAGCCCATGCGCTCACGGCTTCGCAGGCATTCGCACAGACCCCAAACCGTCCCGTGACCCATTCTCCTATCCAGGACCAAGGTTATGTCGGGTACTGCTGGTCTTACGCCACGATGGGGATGATGGAAGGCGAAGCGTTAAAGCATGGAAAGCACGTGGTGCTCTCGCCCGAGTACGTCGGTTTCTACCATATGTTTGATGAGATGAAGGCCAACTGGGGAACCTACCGGACCTTCGCTCGAAAGAAGCCACCAAAGAAACTTTTCGGCAAATTGGTTCAAGGCATCGCCAAGACCATCGTGTCTTCGCTTTTCAAACCAAGTGAAGGTGCCGCAAGCCTGATCGACGCTTTGACCGTCGCTCAAGAAGTCGGTGTGGTTCCAGAAACTGCGTTCAAATTCAAAATCGGCAAAGACCAACAGGGATTGGAAAATCGCATTGGTCGCTTCATTGCTGACAAGCTCTTGTTGAAGCCACAGCTCGATGCGTATGAGAAGAACCAAGACCAGCTCTTCGAAGACTTCGCGACCGCTTACGGTGCGCGTCCTCCAAAAATCACCGACACGTTCACCTATGAAGGGCAGAGCTACACTCCAAAAACCTTCATGACGAACTACGTTCAGTTCAATCCAGACGGATACAAACAGTTCAAAGTCGGCCCAGACAATCATGACCAGATGATTCGCGCGATGAAGCAATCGCTTGCGGCCAACAAGTCCGTCGAAATTGGCTTCATCATCTATGAAGATTTCGAGACCGCGAAGAAGTCGGGTCGCTTCGACGAGAAGAATTGTAAGAACAACCTTTGTACTTCACCAGTCGGCGGACACGCCATTTTGGCCGTGAACACGATTGAGGATAATTCCGGTCGTGAGCCTATGGCTGGTGTCGTGATTAAGAACAGCTGGGGACTTCAGGGCCTCGACGATAACGGCGCGGCGACGGCTGAGAGCTCGGCAAAGGGCTTCAACGTCATCACCAACGGCTACTTCAAGATGGGTTATGTGAAGGCCGCTCCTGCCGCAAACCCGACTCCGACTCCTTCGGCATCGGCTTCGCCAGCACCGGCAGCTACGCCGACTCCTACGGCGTCTCCTTCGACGGTTCCAAATCCGAGTCCGGTTACCTGGTGGATGCTCCTTCCAACCGAGTTTGCACCGAACTGATCACATGAAAGTACGAACCCTTCTTCAGATAGGCCTCACGCTCGTAGTTCTGAATCTGACGGCAGTCGCACGCCCAGCCGCGGCGGCCCCCGTCAATCAGGACTGGATTCTGATGAAGGGTCTTCTCATTCGTCTGTTGATGCTTCCGGTGGATCCGTTCACCGCATTGGCTCGAAACGAAGTGGCCAAGCGATACGAAGAGTTTGAAAAAAGGTCGGTCGAAGCGACTCATACGGGCGACTGCGAGCTCTGGTCTGACCAGAGCTTAAAGCCAGAGGCGGGACGTTGTTCGTGCGAACAAGTCTGCCCGGAGTCTTTCGATATTCTCGCGAAGTTTCGTCCTCGAATGGAACCCAAGAACGAGAACCTACTTCACTTCCTGAACGATGAAGAAGACTTCGACGAAATTCACCCAAGAACGCTGGGTTATTGCTGGGCGCAAACGACCGTGCTTCGTGACTTCGGCTATCTTGCTATTTTCGATGCGGAGAACCGCTTCGGCGCTGAAATCCCGAATCGTGAAAAGCAGCCGAAGGCTTGGTTGAAATACTATCGTGGGTTGATTCGCCAGATCCTGAGTCATGAAGCCACCGTGATTCCTGGCTTTAAGAATCTTTGGGATTTCTCATCTGATGAGGCGATTAACCGCGAGCTTCGCTCACAGACGGTGAAGACCTGGCGGAAAACCGCTGTGCGTCTCGAGTCGCTTCCGCTCTTGATGCGTTCGATCAATCAAAACGAGATGCGCCCAGAAGAAATCCGCGCATTTCTAGTGCAGGTTCGCCATGCGCTGTCTTTGAATCAGACCCCGAAAATCTGGTTCACCCATGAAGAGGACTGGAAGTCGATCCACGTGGTGCCGGTTTACGAAGTGCGCGAAACGTCGGAAGGCACGCGAGTCTGTTTTGTCGACAATCACGGATATGAAGAAGTTCATACGGACTGTGGAAGAAGCGTTCTGATTCGCCCGGACGGGTCACTCTATTATAAGGATTGGGATTTCTTCAAAGATCGCTATCGCACGATTCGCGTCATGGGTTTTACGCCCGAAGACCGGTACGAAAACGTACGCTATGTAGAGCAGTTATCAGGGGTCTGCCGCAAGCAAACTCAGTGTGCTAACATCAAGTGATGGTG
>FSSU01000146.1_pt1 | contig 8951 bp, 6 predicted proteins | sample 1637271 | NCBI WGS metagenome assembly FSSU01 (sample SAMEA3914819, study PRJEB12502) | metagenome | biome: forest; material: soil | place: Canada | collected 2010-06-26 | depth 0.3 m | reverse complement strand
CGCGACGTCAGCGGCGAAGGCGTTCAGCAGGCACTTCTGAAGATCATCGAAGGAACGATCGCAAACGTTCCACCTAAAGGTGGACGTAAGCATCCTCAGCAGGAATTCGTTCAGGTCGATACTTCGAACATCCTGTTCATCGTCGGCGGCGCCTTTGTCGGTGTCGACAAGATCGTCGGACTTCGAAAAGGGAAACGTAGTCTCGGTCTACACGCCAACGTGGCTTCGAGGGAAAAAGAATCCACCTCGCAGCTCATGTCGCAGGTGGAGCCTGAAGATTTGGTGCGCTTTGGGTTGATCCCGGAGTTCATCGGTCGTCTCCCGATCATCGCGACTTTGGACGAACTCGACGAGCCAGCACTGATTGAGATTCTGAAAAAGCCTCGTAATGCTCTCACCAAGCAGTATATTAAGCTTTTCGAATACGATGGCGTTGCCCTCGAGTTCGAAGAAGATGCTCTCCAGGCTGTTGCTCAACAAGCGATCAAACGTCAGACGGGTGCTCGCGGCCTTCGCGCCATTCTCGAGCAGTCGATGCTCGAAGTGATGTACGAGCTTCCAGCTAAGACTGACGTTAAGAAATGTATCGTCACTAAGAACGTCATCCTCAAAGGTGAACGTCCAGTGTTGATGCTTTCCGACGGCACTGAGGCCGCCCGTCCTGTGGCGGTGGTTGCTGCCGAGAAAGCCGAAAGCGCTTAACGCCTGCTTTAAGTAAGCGAGATTTAATGCCGCCGGCCACATTCGTGGTCGGCGGTTTTTTTTTAGCAGCCGTGAATCCGGGCAGGAAGCCGTTACGGGAAGCGTCTGGATCAGTTTAGTCGCTTCGGCCGTACTCCTCGGCATAAATGACCTATTGTGGCTCGCTATCCCATCGCATTTAAAAGCGAAATAGGGACGCGCCATAACGGCTGTGGGAGTCATAATGTTTTCAGATGACGACCCCTCGGCGCCTATGGTGTAGTTAATGGAGGGGATGTGAAAGCGAGGTGGAAAAACCACCGAGCAAGTCAGATCCCCAAGTCAAAACGGGTGTCCCGTAGAGAAAAGAGTTCTCTTCAGGCGCCTGCCAAATCGTCTGCCGCTATCATGGGCATCCTACGGAACCGGGGGCATCGAACATGAGCAGTCACTCAAACAAAGACAAAGAAAGCAAAAAGGGCGGGTCTTCAACGACTCCAGCGACCGTAAAGGTACCGCTCCTTCCACTTCGTGACGTCATTATTTTCCCTCATATGGTGGTGCCACTTTTCGTAGGTCGCGAAAAGTCCATCAACGCTCTCGAAGAGTGCGTGAACAAGAAGCAGGACCTCTTCCTGGTTGCTCAGCGTCAGGCGACGACTGTCAGCCCTGGTGAGAAGGACATCTTCGAAGTCGGAACTCTCGGCACGATCCTTCAGATTTTGCGCCTCCCCGACAACACCGTGAAGGTGCTGATCGAAGGGAAGAAGCGCGCTCGTATCGTCGCCTACTCTGAAAACGATCGCATGATTGAAGCGGTCGTCGAAGAGATTCAAGACACCAATAACGACTCCGTTGAGCTCGAAGCTCTCGTTCGTTCCCTCAAAGGAACTTTCGAAAACTACGTGAAGCTCAATAAACGCATCCCACCCGAGATGCTCATGAGCGTGAACACCATCGACGAGCCTTCTCGTCTGGCTGACCTCGTGGTCGCGCACCTCAATCTCAAGCTTGAAGACAAGCAGGAGATTCTTGAGATCGCTGATCCGACCAAACGCCTCGAAAAACTTCTGCAGCTGATGCAGGGTGAGATCGAAATTCTTCAGGTCGAGCGCCGCATTCGCTCTCGCGTGAAGAAGCAGATGGAACGCTCGCAGAAAGAGTACTACCTCAACGAGCAAATGCAGGCGATCCAGAAGGAACTCGGCGAAAAAGACGAGTTCAAGGTCGAGCTGCAGACCATTGAGAAACAGATTCGCACCAAGTCAATGAGCAAAGAAGCCAAAGAAAAGGCCTCTCGCGAGCTCAAAAAGCTGAAAATGATGTCGCCGATGTCGGCGGAAGCTACGGTCGTTCGTAACTACATCGACTGGCTCATCACTTTGCCTTGGGGTGATGTTACCACCGACCGCAACGACCTCAAAGTCGCTGAAGAGGTGATGGAAGAAGATCACTACGGCTTGGAAGAAGTGAAAGAACGTATCCTTGAGTACCTGGCTGTCCGTACGCTGACCCAGAACTCCAAAGGACAGATTCTTTGCCTCGCCGGCCCTCCGGGCGTGGGTAAAACCTCGCTCGCCAAGTCGATCGCAAAATCTCTGAATAAGAAGTTCGTTCGCTGCTCACTCGGCGGCGTTCGTGACGAAGCAGAGATTCGTGGTCACCGCCGCACTTACGTCGGCGCGTTGCCCGGTAAAATCATCCAGTCGCTCAAGAAAGCTGGTTCTTCGAACCCAGTCTTCTTGCTCGACGAAGTCGACAAGATGAGTAACGACTTCCGTGGCGACCCTTCGTCCGCTTTGCTTGAGGTCCTGGACCCAGAGCAGAACCAGGCGTTCGGCGACCACTACCTCGAAGTCGATTACGACATTTCGAAAGTGATGTTCGTTCTGACCGCGAACAACCTGCACAACATTCCGCGTCCACTGCTTGATCGTATGGAAGTCATCACGATCAGCGGCTACACCGAGGTGGAAAAGCAGGCGATCGTGAAGAAGTACCTCATCACGAAGCAGATGGAACAGCACGGTCTGAAAGTCGGCGACATGGAGATGTCGGAAGACGCGATTCACTCGCTCATCCGCAACTACACTCGTGAAGCCGGCGTTCGTAACCTCGAGCGAATGGTTGCTACCGTTTGCCGTAAGGTCGCGAAACGCATCGTCGTGCGCGACGGCGTGACCCCTGATGCATCCGAAGTCACCACCAAGTCGACCAAAGCGTCTGCGAAAGCGGCAGCAGCGGTTGCGGCGGCGAAAAAGGTCATCGCGATTACTGCCGACGATCTCGAAGAAATGCTCGGCCCACCACGCTACACGCAGGGTAAGGCTGAAGAGCGCAACGAAATCGGCCTGACAAACGGTCTGGCTTACACTGAAGCCGGCGGCGATTTACTACAGATCGAAGTGAGCGTTGTTCCAGGTAAAGGTGCCGTGAAAATCACCGGAAAACTGGGCGAAGTGATGCAGGAATCTGCGCAAACCGCGATGAGCTACGTTCGTTCGCGAGTTGAGCTGATGGGCATCGACAAAGACTTCTACCAGAACGTTGATATTCACCTGCACGTACCAGAAGGCGCAGTGCCGAAAGACGGCCCGTCCGCTGGTATTACGATGGCGACTGCGATCACCAGCGCTCTGATGAAAGTACCCGTCAAACGCGACGTCGCAATGACCGGTGAGATCACTCTTCGTGGACGCGTGCTTCCGATCGGTGGCTTGAAGGAAAAACTTCTCGCTGCGAAAATCGGAAACATCAAAACGGTTCTGATCCCGCAAGGAAACGTACCGGACATGAAGAAGATGCCGAAAGAAATCACCCAAGGCATGAAGATCATTCCTGTTGATCACGCTGACCAGGTGCTGCGTCTTGCTCTCGAGATCGACAATCCTGACACCTTCTTGGTTCGTAAGGGTGCAGACGACTTCTTCGCCATCCGGCCGGAAGCTCTTCTGATCCCTGAAGCCAAGGGTGGCGAGACGATCCGACACTAAAAAGTACCCCGGGTACTTTTAGATACGCACTGCGGCAAAATAAAAAGCGCTCGGAGCCCCTAGGGTTCCGGGCGCTTTGCCTTTTCAGGAGTGGGGAATTGAAGGGCTGTTTGATTTTCCGATTCGGATTGTCGGATATTAACAAAGACTTCGTCTCGAGATGGGCGTCTAATCGGCTGAAAAAGCGGGCATCTTGCAGTTGAAATGACTGAGTAGAGCGTAAAGAAACTGGGCCGGAAATCGGCCGTTTTGAGAGATTTCCCGCTTGGCCTGATCGCGAGCAAAAGAAAAACAGGCCCATGCGAGAGTCTGTCGAGCCGCGTTGGTCAACCCAAGAGCGCGTTTTAACCCTTATAGATCGTATTAAAGTCTTGACCTCGATTTTGAGCTCGTCTATTTTCCACGACCTATCGCGCAAGCTGCGTTTGTTCGTTTCTGTATTACGAGTACGAATGCGTATGCGCGCCGATTTGAAAAAGTTTGATTAGTATTTTTGAAGTTCCGTTTATTTTGTAGCGATTTACCGAATTAAAATAAGAAGAGGTCTTGAGTTAAATGCCCACAATCAACCAGCTCATTCGCAAGGGCCGCGCTAACAAGCCATGGAAGACCAAGTCTCCAGCGCTTGAAAGCTGCCCTCAGCGCCGCGGCGTCTGCACCCGCGTTTATACCACCACGCCGAAGAAGCCGAACTCGGCTCTCCGTAAAGTGTGCCGCGTGCGCCTCACGAATGGCTACGAAGTCTCTTCGTACATCCCAGGCGTCGGACACAACCTTCAGGAACACTCGATCGTCCTGATTCGTGGCGGCCGCGTGAAAGACCTTCCAGGCGTTCGTTATCACACTGTTCGCGGAACTCTCGATGCTCAGGGCGTCGCTAACCGCAAACAGAGCCGTTCCAAATACGGAACGAAGAAAACTGCCGCTGCTGCAGCCAAATAATTAGGGGTATCTTTCAATGGGTCGTAAGAAGTTTGTACGTAAGCGCGAGATTAACCCGGATCCTAAATTCAACGACGTCGTCGTTGCCAAATTCATCAGCAGCTTGCTGAAAGAAGGCAAAAAGTCGACCGCTGAAGCGATCTTCTACACATGTGTAGATGTCATTCAGACTCGTACTGGCGATGACGGCCTCAAGATCTTCAAAAAAGGTCTCGAGAACGTGAAGCCTTTGCTCGAAGTTAAATCTCGCCGCGTCGGTGGCGCGACTTACCAGGTTCCAGTCGAAGTGAAACCAGCACGCCGTCAGTCGCTGGGTTCCCGTTGGTTGATCGAAGCGGCCCGTGGCCGTCCTGAACACTCAATGGCCGAACGCCTTGCCGCAGAAGTGATTGAAGCTTCGAACGGTCGTGGCGGCGCCATGAAAAAGCGCGAAGACGTTCACAAGATGGCTGATGCCAACAAGGCATTCGCTCATTACCGCTGGTAATCAGTGAGTTCTAGTATTTGAAGAGGGGCTCCGGTGAAAACCGGGGCCCCTTTTGCTTTTGTGTCTGGCGCCTGAGCTCGCCACATGAAATACGGAGTCTATATGGCCGCAGCACCTACTCTCGATACGACACGTAACATTGGCATCATGGCGCACATCGATGCCGGTAAGACGACCACCACCGAGCGTATTCTTTTCTACACAGGAAAGACCCATAAACTGGGTGAAGTCCACGAGGGCACGACAGTCATGGACTGGATGCCTCAAGAGCAAGAGCGCGGAATCACCATTACTTCCGCTGCGACGACCTGCTTCTGGAAAGACACCCGCATCAACATCATTGATACTCCGGGCCACGTCGATTTCACGATTGAAGTCGAACGCTCGCTGCGTGTTCTCGATGGGGCCGTCGGCGTGTTTTGTGCCGTTGGTGGTGTCGAGCCTCAGTCCGAAACCGTCTGGCGCCAGGCCGATAAATACAAAGTTCCGCGCATCGCGTTCATCAACAAAATGGACCGCGTCGGTGCCGATTTTTATGACGTGCTCAAGCAGATTCAAGATCGTCTTGGGCACAAGCCTGTGGCGATTCAGATTCCATGGGGCAAAGAAGATTACTTTGAAGGTGTTGTCGATTTGATCGCGATGAAAGCGCTCGTCTGGAAGTCGACAGACTTGGGTGCGCACTACGACACAGTCGAGATCCCCGAAGAATTGAAAGAGACCGCCCTCGAGTATCGCCAGAAACTCTTGGATGCGGTTGCCGATCTCGACGAGTCGCTCGTGGACGACATTTTGATGGAGAATGCGATTGACCCGAAACGCATTCGCGCGGCCCTTCGTAAGGGCTGTATCTCGCTGAAAATCATTCCCGTTGTTTGCGGAGCGAGCTTCAAGAACAAAGGCGTTCAGCCTCTTCTCGATGCGGTAGTGGATTTCCTTCCGTCGCCACTCGATATTCTTCCCGTCGAAGGAAAAGATCCGCGCGACGAGAGTATCACTCTTTCTCGCAAGCCTGATGAGAACGAACCGTTCTCTGCTCTTGCGTTCAAGCTGATGACTGATCCCTACGTCGGACAGCTGGTTTATTTCCGTGTCTACTCAGGAAAGATCGCAACCGGCGTCATGGTCTACAACTCCGCCAAGGGAAAGAAAGAGCGCCTCGGGCGTCTTCTTCAGATCCACGCCAACAAGCGTGAAGATATCGGCGAAGTAAAAGCGGGCGATATCGCCGCGGCCGTGGGTCTGCGTTTCACGACGACAGGCGACACGCTTTGCATCGAAAATCAGCCTATTTTGCTCGAAAAAATGGAATTCCCGGAACCCGTGATTTCCATCGCGATCGAGCCGAAGACGAAGGCCGATCAAGACAAGCTTGCTGAATCCCTTCAGAAGCTTGCCGCCGAAGATCCTTCTTTCCGAATCACGATGAACGAAGAGACCGGTCAGACTCTGATTAGCGGAATGGGCGAGCTGCATCTGGAGATCATCGTCGATCGCATGAAGCGCGAGTTCAAGGTTGAGGGCAATGTCGGTCAGCCGCAGGTGGCATATAAAGAGACCATCGGTCGTTCCGCGACTGGCGAAGGTAAGTTCGTTCGCCAGGCTGTTGGTAGGAATCAGTACGGTCACGTCGTGATCAAGATCGAGCCCCTCAAAAAGGGAACGGGCTATCAGTTCGTCAATCAGATCGCTCCAGGGCCGACGGCTGCGATTCCAAAAGAATTCATCCCTGCGGTCGACAAGGGGCTTCAGGAGGCCATGCTGGGCGGGATCGTCGCCGGCTATCCGGCCGTCGATATCAAGTGCACCTTGATGGATGGATCGTTCCACGAGACCGATTCAACCGAGGTCGCCTACAAGATTGCGGCATCGATGGCGTTTAAGGACGCGACTCAGAAGGCTGATCCACAGATCATCGAGCCGATGATGAAGTGCGAGATCATCTCGCCTGAGGAGTCGGTCGGTAACGTCATCGGAGACCTCAATAGTCGCCGGGGCAAGATTCTCAATATGGCGCCACGCCATGGGGTTCAGGTCATCGACGCCGAGGTGCCGCTGGCTACGATGTTCGGGTACTCGACGGCCATCCGCTCGTCCTCCCAGGGGCGTGCGACCTTCAGCATGCAATTCAGTCATTACGACCCAGTTCCGCCGAATATCGCCCAGGAGATCAAGATCAAGTCGGGCGTGTGGGTTGGGCCGCCTCCTGTGATCACTGTCTGAGTGGGGATTTCCTGAAAAAAGTCCAAGAAATACCTTGTTCGCTTTTGGGGTTCCAAGTATACACCCACGAAACTTAGTGAAGACGTTCGATGGAAGATTGCTGTCTTGTCCACATCTACAAGACAGGGAACTCCTTCGAAGTGCTTGAAAAAGCAGAACTTATAGCTAGATGTGAAAAACCAGGCACGTAGAAATATAGGCCTGGGTAGAAAGTTTGTTTACTTACAATGGCAATGGAACACAAAATCCGCATTAAACTGAAGGCTTTCGATCACCGCGTTCTCGATCAATCCGTTTGGGAAATCGTAAATACGGCGAAAAGAACCGGCGCTACCGTCCGTGGCCCGATTCCACTTCCGACAGTTATCAATAAGTATTGCGTTCTCCGTTCGCCGCATGTAGACAAAAAATCCCGTGAACAGTTCGAGATTCGAACCCATAAGCGGCTCTTGGACATTCTCGAACCGACTCAACAGACGGTAGATTCGCTGATGAAGCTGGATCTCTCGGCTGGTGTAGACGTCGAGATTCGTTCCTAAGAAACCTCAAGGGTCTGACGAGCGCCTTGCTCGAAGGGCATTTGAAAGAATTTTACGGCTTCCGATACTTCCTCCCTCCCACAAGCAGTTTCGTGGGAGTCCCGGGGGGAAAGTCAAAAGGCCGAAAAAGTCAGACGATCCTCAACATGAAAGCATCCGGTGGCCCGGCTTGAGTAAAATCAAATTGGGCGGCTTCCCGGTGATGCTGTGGCTGGGAAAATCGAAAAAAACTAAAGGCACCTCTCGTCGCATGAAAGCGGTCGAAGTGCTTCTGGAGTAAGAGATGAGCGAAAACACTGCAGCACAGCGCGAAAAAGTAACGCTGAATCCTGCCAACATGGGCCGCGTCGGCATCGTAGGCATCAAAGCCGGCATGACCCAAGTTTACAACAATGACGGCGACTCTATCGCTGTCACCGTGATCGACCTGAGCCCGAACGTGATCACCCAGGTGAAAACCAAGGAAAACGACGGCTACAAGTCTATTCAGGTTGGTGTTCTTGAGCGCAAAGCCAAGAACGTCACCAAGCCTGAAGCTGGTCACGCGAAAAAAGCCGGCGCAACCGGCTTCTATCACTATCAAGAATTCCGCATGAACGACGACGCTAAGATGGACGGCCTCACGGCTGGTAATGTCCTCTCGGCTGAAATGTTTAAAGAAGGCGAACTGGTTGACCTGACCTCGATGAGTAAGGGTAAGGGCTTCCAGGGCGGCATGAAACGCTATCACATGTCCGGTGGTCACAAGACCCACGGCGCGTCGGTATCGCACCGTTCACTCGGTTCGATCGGTAACCGCGCTGATCCTGGTAAGTGTTTCAAGAACAAGAAAATGGCTGGTCAGATGGGCAACGTGCAGACCACGGTTCAGAACGTTAAAGTCGTTCGCGTGGATCTTGAGAACGGTCTTCTTCTGGTTCATGGCAGCGTTCCCGGTGCACGTAGTGGCATCGTGACCGTTCGCCCAGCGGTCAAGGCTTAAGGCTTAGGTGAATCATGGCGACTTTAGACGTTTTTAACATCGAAAAGAAAAAAGTCGGGACGATCAACCTCGCTGACGAAGTATTCGGCGTGGATGTGAACTTT
>FSSU01000092.1_pt1 | contig 9371 bp, 5 predicted proteins | sample 1637271 | NCBI WGS metagenome assembly FSSU01 (sample SAMEA3914819, study PRJEB12502) | metagenome | biome: forest; material: soil | place: Canada | collected 2010-06-26 | depth 0.3 m | reverse complement strand
TTCGAGTTAGTTAATATTGCTGATATCGAGCAGGGGAATCATGATGGACATCACGATGAACCCCGTGACGCCGCCCATGCCGACAATCATGATCGGCTCAAGCAGCGCGGTCATGCCCTCGATGCGGGCGTTGACCTGATCTTCGTAAGTTTCTGAAACGTTTCTGAGCATCTCCGGAAGCTCGCCGGTTTTCTCGCCGATCGCGATCATGTGAATGACCAACGGCGGAAATTCCCCACTTCGTCTGAGCGGTTCGGCGATTGACTGACCTTCCGTGATGTTTTCGCGGGCGCTGGCGATTGCGGCAGCGATAGGTGCGCAGTCCACCAGGTTTTTTGCGATGTTCATCGCGGTCAAGATCGGAACGCCGCTTCCGAGAAGCGTGCCCATGGTGTTGGCGAAACGCGTGACAGCAATCATGCGGATCAGTGGTCCGAAGATCGGAAACTTGAGTTTCATGGCGTCCCATTTTGGGCGGCCTTTTGGAGAGCTGATCCACTTTGTGAAGGACCAGACCGAAAAGAAAAAGGCAGCGCCGAAAAGGTACCAATAGCTCGTCAGAATATCACTCGCGACCATCATGACTTTGGTGATGGTTGGAATCGGCTTGTTCATCGATTCGAAAACCTTGGCGAGCTTTGGAATCACGAAGGTGAAAATGCCGAGCATCAGGATGGCCGCAACCCCGAGCATCAGAGCAGGGTAGGTCATCGCGCTGACAAGCTTGCCCTTGAGGCGCATCTGCGCTTCTTTCAAGTCGGCGAGTTTCAACATGACGAGACTGAGAGTTCCGGAGCTTTCACCGGCCTCGATCATGTTGACGAAGATATTGTCGAAGATCTTCGGATGCTTCGACAGAGCTTTACCGAGACTCAAGCCTTCGTTCACATCCTGTCGAACTTGCGAGAGCGCTACTTTGAGTGCGGGAACTTCAATCTGCTCAACGAGAGCGTTCAAGGCTTCGACGAGCGGAATATTCGCTTTGACCAGAGACGCGAGCTGACGGGTCGTGAGTGCGATGTCCCTGGCTCCGACGCGATTGCCGAAGAAGGGGATACCGCCACTGTTTTTGGCCTGAGTCGCGACAGTCCTTTCGGAGATGTCGGTGACCATCAGACCTTGCTTCTTCAGTTTGACTCGTGCGGCTTTGGAATTCTCGGCCTCGACAATGCCTTTTTGGGCTTTGCCTGCGAGTGTTACCGCTTTGTAGTCGTACATCGACATGATCGTCTTGCCTCTCGAGACTAGAGCTCCGCGTGTGTAGCGCGGGCTAGCTCCTCAACGGTGGTCATTCCAGTCAATACTTTGCGGATTCCATCTTCACGCAAGGTGATCATTCCGGCAGCGATCGCGGCTTTCTTGATCGTGCCTGCGTCCACGGTCTTCACGATGAGTGCGCGAATGGTGTCGTCGATGACCATCAGCTCGTGAATCACGGTTCGTCCGGAGTAACCGCTCAGTGAGCAGTGAGGGCAACCGACCGCTTTGAAAACGGTTGATCCAGGAGGTGCGCTCGGAATTCCCATCTGCTGAAGTTCGAAGTCGGTGAGCGTGTGCGGCTCTTTGCATTTTGAGCAGACTTTTCGAATCAGTCGTTGCGCGATGATGCCGAGAACCGAGCTTGCGACCAGGAAGGGCTCGACGCCCATGTCGAACAAACGGGTACATGCGCCTGGAGCATCGTTGGTATGGAGGGTCGAGAGCACCATGTGACCGGTGAGAGACGCGTTAATCGCGATCTCGGCGGTTTCACGGTCTCGAATCTCCCCGACCATGATGACGTCCGGGTTCTGACGAAGGAAGGCTCGAAGCGCTCTTGCGAAGGTGAGCTCGATCTTCGTGTTCACCTGAACCTGGTTCACGCCTTGAATCTGATACTCGATCGGGTCTTCGACCGTCATGATGTTGCGTTCAGGACTGTTGAGCTTCACCAAGCAGGCTGAGAGTGTCGTGGATTTACCGTGACCGGTAGGACCCGTGACGAGAATGATTCCGTACTTACGAAAGATCAGTTTCTCGATCAGCTCGCAGCTCTTCGGGCTAAAGCCCAGCTGCAGAAGCTCGAGAACCGTGCCGGTCTGCTCGAGAATACGCATGACCACGCGTTCACCGAAGCTGGTCGGAACGGTGGAGAGACGAATGTCGATGTCCTTGCCGGCGATCTTAATCTTGATACGACCGTCCTGCGGCAAGCGTTTCTCGGCGATGTCGAGCTGCCCCATGACCTTGATACGGGAAGAGATCGAAGCATGCGCACGCTTCGGCTGGCGGATGACGTCGTAAAGCACGCCGTCCACGCGATAGCGAACGACGAACTCTTTTTCGAAAGGCTCGATGTGAATATCGCTGGCCTTCTCTTTGACGGCTCGGAAGAGAAGAGAGTTCACGAACCGAATAACCGGCGCGTCATCTTCGGTCTCGAGAATGTCCATCGGACCGTCGAGATCCATGCTCTCATCGAATTCGCCTTCGATCTTATCGACGATATTCGCAGTGCTGCGTTCGTAAACGCGGTTGATGGCGTCTGCAATACGGGCAGGGGTTGAAACCGTAAGACGGATATCAAGGCCCGTTAAAACGTTGAGGTCGTCGACGAGAGATTCATTGAACGGATCAGCAACGCAGACTGTAAGGATATCGCCACGCGAACCCGGTTCACGCTTTAACGGAATCAGCTCTTTGGATTTTGCGTAGTTGATCGGAATGTCGACCACGAGCTTTGCGTCGATTTCGTTGGGCTTCAGATCTTCGAAATAGGGGATACCCAGCTGAATGCACAAGGCCTTCATCACTTCGTTCTGAAGGATGAAGTTCTTGCGAACCAGGATCTCGCCGATCATTCCGCCTTCAGCTTGCTGAACGCGGAGGGCTTCGGCGAGTTGGTCCTGCTTAAGCGAAGTGTGCTTAAGAAGGATGCTACCCAGCGGCTCGATGGCCTGAAAGGCTTCAGCGAGCGCTCCGTGATTGTGTTCCGGTGCGTCCGGATTTTGTGGTGAAGAAGACATCTATCCTTCCTCTTACCTTATTTCGTGGTCGGAGCGGGCGCGGTTTGCGTGTCGCTCGGTGGGTTAATTGGTTGATCTTGATCGTCCATATTTTCGGCCGAACGGTCGATCGTCTGGAACTTCTTCGCGTGATACGAAGTGATGTCTTTCACATCTGGAAGCGAACGGATCATGCGATCGCGGGTGGTGCGAGCGAGGTCGCGGCCGCCAGCGTAATCTTCCAAGAACTGATCGCGTTCCTGAAGCTTCTTATCGAGCACCATACGAATGCTTTCGTACTGGCGGATGATCTTAGGAGTAATGAAGATCAAGAGATTCGACTTGGTCGCTTCCGAAGTTTTCGAACGGAACAACCAGCCGAGCAGAGGGATGTCGCCCAAGATCGGTACTTTGTTGACCGCATCTCGGGTGTCGTCGCGAGTGAGGCCGCCGAGAACGACGGTGTCTTTGTCTGCGACAACGACGGAGGTCTTGGCGATACGCTCAACCGTTCCGAACGCAAGGTTCTGAACCGCTGCCGGAACCGGACGACCGCTTCGGTCAGCAAGCTTGGCTTGGATGTCGAGCTTCACGAAGTTCGACAGCTTGTTGATCTGCGGCTTGATCGTGATGCTGAGCGAGATCTTTTTCTCGGTCGTACTGGAAGAAACGCCGGCGCCTTGGATCGCGGTCTGAGTCAAAACCGGAATACCTTCGTTCGACTCGAAGGTCGCTTCCGTGTTGTCCAGAGTCAGGATCTGAGGGGTAGCAAGAATGTTTCCGTAGCCAGTCGTCTGAATTGCCGTGACCAGGGCTTCGACGCTTCCGACCGAGATTTTCTGGCCGCCCGGAAGAGTGATTTCCTGCGTTTTTCCGCCGGAGTAATTGATGACCCCGCCGGTACCTGTAAGTCTTCCGCCGGTGATGAAATCGGTAAGGTCTTTACTGCTTGGCAAGCTCGCGACACCCGCGGCCGGGGAAGCGATGTTGACCGCGAAGTTGAACGAATTGCCCAAGCTGACTTCCATGATCACGACTTCGGCGAAAACCTGGTCGCGTGGAATATCGAGCTTATTGATCACTCGTTGAACGACAACAAAGTCGGCTGGCGAGGCGGTGACGACTAGAGCGTTCGTCGATTTATCAGGCGCGACTTTGATCGAGCCTTCAAAGAGAGACTGTTGCTGAGGGTTGACGCCGGTACCGCCGCCTCCGCCACCCATAGGGCTTCCACCCGTACGGTTGGAAGACTGACTGGTCAGGTTGTTCAGCGTGTTGCCGATGGCCTCGGCGTCTGCGAACTGCAGATAGATGACGTGAACTTTACCGCCACCGACGTTCGAAGGCTGTCTCTGGTCGAGCTTGCTGATCAATTCGCGAACCTGGTCAGCACCTTTGCTGTTGGCGTGAACGATCAGGGTGTTGGTGCGCTCGTCAGCGATAATCGTATTAATGATACCGCCTTCTTTGGTCCGACGAGCGTTGAACGATCCACGGCCGCCGCCGCCGAAGCGGGGAGCGCCTGCCCCACCGGCGCCGCCGGCAGGAGTTCCCGGAAGGAGGGAATCGATCAGTTTCGAGAGCTCAGAAGCAGAAGCGTATTTGACTGGAATGACTTCGATGCCGGCGTCGTAGCCTTCGACGTCGAGAATCTCGAGGAGCTTCTGAAGCTTCTGAATGTTGGAGCCCGTATCCGTCACGATGACCGTGTTGGTCTGATCGTAGGGAATGATTCGGGAGTTAGCCGGCATGAAAGAGCGGAAGTTTCGTGCGACTTCGTCGGCGCTCAAATATTTCAGAGGGAAGACGCGTGTAATGAGGGCGTCGGTATCTGGGGAATAGTCGCCAGTGTAAGTCTTCAGCTGTTTATCGCGGGCGTCACGCTGACGAGCAACGCGAATGTACTTACCGGAAGGAATCAGGGCGAAACCATTGATATCCAAAGCGGTGAGGAATGCCTTCCAAGCGTCGCCAACCGTAATCGGTGCGTTGGAGATGATCGTGATCTTTCCTTTGACGTCTTTATCGAGAATGAAGTTCTTGCCAGTCAGCTTGCCCAGGGTTTTCGCGATATCCATGATATCGGCGTCCGGGAAGTTGAAGTCAGTGACGATTTCTTTGCTGCCTTCGGCCGTTTCGCTGTCGACGCCGAGGTTCGGTTGTTTGTTCTTAGTAATGATGCCGCCGTTTTGCTGGCCACCGAACGAGACGTCTCTTTTTCCTGTTGGGGCTGCGCCTTGACCCTGAGCGCGGTCACTGTTGCTGAACGGGTTGTTGAACTTGTCGTCGCCACCCTGAGGAGCGCCGCCACCGGGAGGATTCGCTGGGAACCCGCCACCGAAGTTCTGGAAGTCGTCATCTTCGTCATCATCAAAGAAGTTGCTCGACTTGCCTGGGGCTCCACCTGGCGCGAACGGATTGTTGGCTCCGCCATTCCCGATTGGGCGCGATCCAGGTCTGAAGCCATCGTCGCCGCCTGGCGGTTGCGCCCAAGCACTCTGAAATACGCTTTGAGCCAGGATGAAGATCAATCCTAGAATTCCTAGGAATGCGACCGTCCCTGCAATCAGATCAAAGAGCGAAGTTTCGCGTTTTTTCAATTGAGCCATTTGGGTTTGCTTCATGTTTTACCTAAAGTCGTACTGATTGTTCGACACGCGTCCGTCGCGTTTAATTCCGAGTTCCAAGCTCTTCGCGGTTTTTAATTCGCCGAGCAGTTCAAAAGCTTTTCCAGGGTCGTTCACAGGCTGGCCATTCAAGCCGACAATGGTGTCGCCATTCTTCAAGCCCAGGGCGTCGAAGATACTTCCTGGAACAATTTGGAAGAGTTTGTATCCGGCAGGCTGACCGTTTTCGAAGTTAGGAACGGCGCGCGCCTGCGTAAGAACCTGGTTGATATCGGCAAGCGCCTTGTCGACCGTGTTTCGCGAAATATTGAAGTGGTTGGGTGAGACCTGCTCGATGCCCGCAGTTTTGCCTGTAGGCTTGGCAATCTGAACGGTTTTTTGAACGAAGGCGTCTTCAGGAAGTTCGATGAATTCGCGGCGCCCCGAGGCCGTATTCACAAAGGTCACGCGGCGAGCTTCGATTTTGAGAATTCGAACCTTGGTTGGGATCTCGTCTTCAACTCGAACCGGGTAGACCATTTGAGAAGACTTGTCTTCGATTGTGGCGATGGATTTGATTTCGTCGCGCAAAATCATAGTTCCAATGAGGTTCAGAGGAAGAGAGCTCTTCTGCGGAGGACCAGTCAGATCTTCGTTCTGGCCTGGGGTCGTCGGTTCGCCCGTCTTGCCGGTGCTATTGAAGAGGTTGCGAGTCGCAACGACGTCGTAGGTCTCGGGAGTTTTATTCGCGATCGGTTTGGCGTTGTAGTGAACCGAACGCGGTACCGGTGGGTCTGGGATGAATTTCTCCACCAGGAGTGAAGAGACATCCGCCAGGAAGTAGGCGCAGACGACGATCGTGATGCCTTTGCCGTAGAAGTTAACGGCGTCTTTCTGAAACGCCTGGCTTGCCCATTCGGCGAGCGCGATCGGCTCGAAGGAACGGGGAAGGGACTTTGCCATTTCGGCAGGAAGAACTTTGGCGAGCTTCTCTCTGACTTTCCACTGCTCGAGCTTTTGAGCGAAGCGCTCAAACGGCGGAACCGGCTCGCCTCCGTAAGACTCGGATGAGGCTTGCTGCGAAGAAGAAGGTTTCAAGCGAGAGAGCGAGCTCTTCAGCTTCTCGCGCCAACCGGTTGACGGTGGCTGCGTTTCCGAATGAGTTTCTTCCGCTTGATGATCGGGATGCGTTCCGATCTCGATTTCAATTGGAGAGTGCGACGGCGGATTGACGTCGTCTGAGGGATCTTGCTTATTATTTTGGTCGTCGTTGTCAGTCATGCGGAGTGATGACGCATGTAGAGCAAGAGCAGTGCCAGCGTGCGCCCCATCTCGGCTGGGGATCTGAGTCTCGATGGACGCGTAAGTGCTGCAATGCGTCTGACAAAATGTCGGAGCGGAGAAACTCTGATCATTTGACCGGACAAAATGTCATGAGACAGTAGGTGTACATCCCCTATTTTTTTTCTACTGCATCGGAGACGCACCCCATGTCCGAACGATCTGAAAACAGTTTCATGAAATCGCTTTTCTTCGGTGAGATCCGCGAAGATCTGATTTTCCCTTACCCGCGAGTCTCGGCGGAAGTGGGTGAGACGGTTCGCATGATTCTCGACTCAGTCGAGAAGTTCACTCGCGATCAAGTGAAGTCGGCTGAATGGGATGAAAAAGGCGAAATGCCTCGCGAGATGATTTCGTATCTTTCCGAAATGGGATTGATGGGCCTTGCCGTGCCGGAAGAGTTCGGCGGTATCGGTCTTCCGCAGAGCGGCTACGCTCGCGTGATGCAGGAAGTGGCGGCGGCCGACGGCTCTCTCGCTGTCACGATCGGCGCTCATCAGTCCATAGGTTACAAAGCCGTGCTACTTTTCGGCAATGAAGAGCAGCGCACCAAGTATCTGCCGAAACTCGCATCGGGCGAATTGATCGCCTGTTACTGCCTGACTGAGCCAGGAAGCGGTTCGGATGCGGCATCCATCAAGACTCGCGCGACTCTTTCCGCGGATGGAAAGTACTACTCGCTCACCGGTAACAAACTTTGGATCACCAACGGTGGCATCGCGAACTTCATGACCATCTTCGCGAAGACCGAAGTGGAAGAGAAGGGGCAGAAAAAAGACAAAGTGACCTGCTTCATTCTCGAGCTTCCGGCTGACGGCGTGACCGTGGGTCCTGCGGAGCATAAGCTCGGTATCCGCGCTTCTTGGACGAATGCGATTCACTACGAGAACGTTCGCATTCCAGTGACGAACATTGTCGGCGGAGTTGGCCAGGGGTTCAAAGTCGCCATGGGTGTTTTGAACCATGGAAGATTGGGTCTCGCTGCCGGCTGCGTCGGTAGCGCCAAGAAGGCGCTCGAGGCATCGATCACCCACGCGAACGAACGCGTTCAGTTTAAGAAAAAAATCGGCGAATTCGGCATGATCCAGGAAAAGATCGGCCGAATGATGATGAACATCTACGTGGCCGAGAGCATGTGCTTCATGACCACGGCGCTGATCGACCGCAAAGACGTCGACTACTCGATGGAAAGTGCTGCCGCGAAAATTTTCGCCAGCGAGATGCTCTGGGAAGCCGTGGATGAAAACATCCAGATCTGGGGCGGCAACGGTTACATGAAAGAGTACCCGTTCGAACGTTGGATGCGCGACGCGCGTATTAATCGTATTTTTGAAGGCGCCAACGAAATCCTTCGCGCGTTCATCGGCCTTTCGGGAATGCAGGGGCCTGGTCAGGAGCTTGCTGGCTTGGCTGAAGCGATCAAGTTCCCGCTCAAAGGTTTGGGAGTGGTATCCGATTACGTCGCCCGTCGCGTGAAACGCAACGTGGTTGGCCAATCGATGACCAAGCCTCATCCTGCTTTGAAGAAAATGGCTGGCCTGCTCGAAGAGAGTGCGGCCGAGCTTGCGACTCAGGCGGACGTCCTCTTGCGCCGTCACGGCAAAGAGATTCATTCGAAGCAGTTCGCCCAAAAGCGAATGGCCGATATCGCGATCGATTTCTACGCCATGTCCTGTGTGATCGCTCGCGTAACTCGCGCCATCGAAGAGAAGGGCGCTGATAAATGCGAGCTCGAGCTCTGGATCACTGAAGCCTTCTTCGTCCGGGCAAACCGCCGGATCCGCGGAAACTTCAAGGCGATCGACAAAAACGATGACGACTCGATGAAGCAGATCGCTAGTAAGGCCTACGAGCTGGGCAAATACCCGTTCGACAGCTTGAACGGCTGATTCAGAGTTCAATATCTCTGTCTGAAAAATGCCCATTCCTTAGTCATCTGATTAGGGATTGGGCATTTTCGTTTTCCTAAAACCCATTCATCTCGAAGTGATTCGAGTAGGTCACTTTTGACACTGGGCATCATGCTTGCTTAATGGGGTCAGGTAGTAGAGTAACGGGTCCACCGGATGCAGTTCCTGATCGGGACGGTCTGATGGGCCGACATCTTAAACAGAGGTTGGAAAAATTCTTTTAGGTGCCCGGTTTTTCGTCGAGAAATCAAGTACTTGGCTGGTTAAAAGCTGGCCATGGTCGTTGACAACGGCAAAAACGCATGATAGGGTCCCGCAGCTCAGAAAACCGCATAATCCCGGAACGCTGAGATTTTTCCGCCCGAGTTTTGCCCTTCTGATGAATCCGCCTCTAGCGGGTGGTTTGTTGAGGGGTTTGGAGGTAGTCGCATCATGTTTAAAGTCGGTGACAGCGCAGTATATCCCGCTCACGGCGTAGCCGTAATCAAGCGCATTGACGAGAAAGATGTCGGCGGAAAGAAGAAGAAGTT
>FSSU01000075.1_pt1 | contig 9547 bp, 10 predicted proteins | sample 1637271 | NCBI WGS metagenome assembly FSSU01 (sample SAMEA3914819, study PRJEB12502) | metagenome | biome: forest; material: soil | place: Canada | collected 2010-06-26 | depth 0.3 m | reverse complement strand
TCCGAGCATATACGAGATCATATCGATCATCGTCGGATGGTAGTGGAGGATGATGTAATTCTCGGTCACGAAGAAGTCGTGCATGTAAACCATCCACTCAAGCTTTAGCTCGTTTGAGTTCAGGAGGTTCAGGTCACGATCGAATACGGCGAGGTCAACGGCCCCTTTTCCATAGTTCACGCCGAAATGGACCCAGTCGCCGTTCTTTCCATCGACTTTATAGTGGGCATTGAAGACCGGGCTTTTGCCGTTTTTCGTACCGATCGTAGAATAGCCCAATGTCGCGAGGGTGCGTGGATCCAATTCCCACGGAGCCACTCCTTCCGAAAAGGCATAGAGTTTTTCGCCCTTACGGATCGTGTTCACCGAGGCGCAGCCCTGCACCGACATGGTCAGGCCCAGAAGGTTCGTGAGCGCTCCGCCCGGCGCGCGAGTGCACCAGCTGGCGTGGACAAATTGTCCTTTCTTCTCTTCGGCCAAGAATTTGTTTGTCCGCACGAAGCGATTCGAGAACTTCACCTTTCCGTTTTCGAAACGATAAGCGCGCACCATGCCATCGCCGTCTAGTACCGAGCGCTTTCGATATCCGTTACGCTCGAAGATTCCGGGGCCGTTCCTGTAAAGGGCGCCCTTAAGTTTCGGAGGCAGCGTGCCTTTGATTCTCAGTTCGGCGTCGATCTCCTCCGTCTGGGAGGTCGCGAGCAAACCGTAGGGCAGATTCGTCGGGTCGCCGTTCTTGCTCAATGCATCTTGTACCAATCCCTTGGCGAGCGCCAAAGGGGCCGGTACGAGTAGTCCAGTGAGGACTGTTCCTACGCTTTTCTTCAAGAAATCTCGGCGTTCCATAGTTATCACCTGTCTTAGTGATTGAGGGCTAGAGCGATTTTGGAGCGGAAGTTCCTGGCAGTTATCACGCGGTATTTCTAGTTGCTCATCGGGGTTAAATACAGATTGTTAAAACCGGCGAGAATCTTTCTGTATATTGAAGTTGCGCGAGTTTTAGCGGGAGGCAAAACGCGGCCGAACCATCTCATCGCGCTCTACTTTTAACGCGGCTTCTTGAGAGCTGCAGATGAACGCCAGATGAACGCATGTCTGTTCTCATTTCCATTGGTTCACTTTTGATAGTTGCGATGTTAGTGGTCGCAGCAACAAAAGGGGAACTGAGATATGCTTAATCAAAAGATCGCGCTCGTCTTCATGATTTTTTCAATGATCGGAAACGCCGCATACGCCGACTGCAAAGACGGGTATGTCAGCGAGATCAAGCGCCTCGACAGTATGCAGAACTCCGCGCGTGCCGCGCTCGCGACTAGTGGCATCCCAGCGGTCGCCGTCCCGCTAATCCTGATCGCCACAGGCGCGACGCTGACTCCTGCCGGCGTGATCACGGCGCCGCTCGCGGTAATCGGGGCTGCCGGATTTTACGGCGGGATCGCCTTGCGTAAGACCTCTTTGAGAAAAGCCCTGAAGCTTGTGCAGAACGCCGAAGCGGGCCAGGGAAAATTCTTACAGGAAGTGACCGCGAAGATCCAAGAAGCTGATCGCAGTGTCACTGAAGTTCAGATCGCGGAAGAAATCATCGGGATGAATAAGGCGAACCTGAACTGTCCGTCCAACGACCTGGGCCAGCAGCGATTTATGGGCTACGCGAAGGTCCAGAGAGAGCTACGAAAACGCCTCAATCTGCAGCCGGAGCAATTGACCGACAACGAGAAAATGCTTCAGAATGACTAAAGAGATTTGGCGCTGAGGGGCAGTCGGACCGCGATGACCGAGCCGGAAGGCCCGGTCTCGCGGAGCGCTACATCACCTCCGAGAATTCCCGTCGCTTTCTTAACGATCGATAGTCCCAAGCCCGAGCCCGTGGCTAATCGTTCATCGCCGCGCACGAACGGACGCCTGAGTTTTTCGACCTGAGGACGCGCCCGGCAGGTGTGTGATGCGTAACAAAAGTCTTTCTAGTTAATCCGTCGAGCACAGACGAATCGATTGCCTCTCATACCGAGCAAAGCGCTCGGAGAAAGAGAGGCGAAATTGAGTTCGCAACTCCCCTCCCAGAAGTCCAAGACAGACAAACAGCGCAGACCCAAAGAGCTGCGCGAGCGATTGCTTCGTGAATTTAAGCAGTCAGGCCTCACGCAGATCGCCTTTGCTCAAAAGCACAGCATCCCTCAAGCGACACCGTCCTCTGGCAGGATAAACGAGAAGACTTTTTGTGATCACTACATTCTTGAACTGCCTATCAGGCAGGCATCTCTGGGCTGAGCTGCTTGATGTCGTGTTTTCTCTCGTGTTTTTTGATCTTTTCGAGAAGGGCATTCAGGTCAAAAGGTTTTCCTACCCAGCCGATGGCATTGATATCTTTCGCGCGCTGTTCAGCGTCAGCCGCCGCGGTCATGACGACAATCGGTGTAGTGTGATCGTATTTGTTGAGAAACTCGATGGCAAATTGCCAGCCATTCATCACCGGCATTCTCATATCGAGAAGAATAAGATGGGGCGGATCGAAGGTTTTAAGTAGTGTCATGGCAGTAAACCCGTTTTCCGCTGTCTTAACTTCGTATCCTTCAAATTCAAGAAATTCTCGAAGTGTAGAGAGAATGTCTCTATCGTCTTCGATAACCAGAATTGTCTTTTTCTCTATTCTAGTCATAGTCGGTATCCGTCTATTGGAAGTTTGATAGAGAAGGTGCGGCCTTCGCCAAATTTACACTGAAGGCCGATTTCTCCGCCATGCGGCTCCATGATGGGACTGCCGATGTATAGTCGGACGGCTATCAGTTCACTTTTAGCGGCAGCAGTGGCGACCGTCGATGATTCAAGGTGTAGCTGCAGAAGATGAGCGGTTTTTCCGGCCATAGTCTATATGGCATTCTCTGCAAATGATGAACCGAATTCGTTGAGAGTTCTTGTTGCTCTAATAAGGATTGCGCTTTGCGCGCGATGACCGCTGTGGCTGTTTTATTGCAGCACATCACGGTCGGAGAGTTCCGCGCAATTCCGTGGTGTAGTAAAGCAATGAATAGTGCATTCGTAAGAATCCTTTTTGGAATTGTGAGTGCAGCAATTGGGGCTTTGTTGCAGTGGTTGCTTTGGCCTCAGCTGCACTCCTTTCCGTTTTTCAGTTTCTATCCGACAGTGATCCTTGCTTCGCTTATTGGGGGGCTCTACTCGGGGATTGCTGCGACAGTTATTTCGACGGCTGCATGCGCCTATTTTTTCCTCCTTCCGGTGCAAAGTTTTTCGTTCAGGAAGCCAGAGGACTGGGGCGTTTTACTTTTCTTTCTGTCATTTGGCTTCGCAGTCACTGCAATCATTCATGTCTGGAAGAAGCGAACACGTACTCTCTCCGAGAGCGAAGAAACGTTCCGTGTCATGTTTAATGAGACTCCGAATCTGGCCTGGATAGCGGGTCCAGATGGTAGCATTTTTTTGTACAACCAACGCTGGTATGAGTTTACGGGAACAACTGCAGAGCAAATGAAAAGCCTGAGTTATTTTGCTTTTTGCGACACGGAAACAGGGGGCGCTGTAATCGAGCAATGGAGGACAGCTGTCAATACAGCGCGAGCCTTCGCAATGGAATTCCAATTACGTGGAGCAACAGGCGAGTTTCGATGGTTTCTCACCCGGGCTACGCCCTTAAAAGACTCACAAGGACGCGTTGATCGTTGGTTCGGAACGAACACCGATATCCATGAGCTCAAAATGGCGGAGAAGGAAAGGGCAATGCTGGCTGCAATAGTCACGAGTTCGAACGACGCGATTATTTCAAAAGATTTGAATGGGATTATCAAGAGTTGGAATATTGGAGCTCAAAATCTATTTGGTTTCACGGCGGAGGAGGCGATTGGACAGTCAATTGAAATTCTAATTCCGCCCGAGCGAATGTATGAAGAGACCGCAATCCTGGGTCACATAAGAGCGGGTAAGCAGGTCGCACATTTTGAATCGATTCGAGTAACCAAGGATCACCGAGTAATTGACGTTTCACTAACTACTTCGCCAATTTGGGATTCCCAAGGACGAATCGTTGGGGCTTCGAAGATTGTGCGAGATATCGGTGAAAGTAAGAGAAAAGAATTAGAACTCATTCAAGCTAAGGAAGTCGCTGAGAATGCTAGCATTGCCAGGGCGCGATTCTTGGATATGGCAGCACACGAGCTGCGTACTCCTGTCGCAGCCTTTTCGGCCTTGTTGCAATTTTCGGAGATGAAGCTTGAAAAGGGGAACCCCGTTGATTCGGCGACCTTGAAGCGACTACGGTTTCAGGCGGAACGACTCTCCCGACTTGTTGTTGACCTTCTCGATGTTTCACGATTGGAGCGTGGGACACTGAAGCTGAAAATAGAGGACGGTGATTTGGTTTCGGTGTTGGCCGAGTGTATTGAAAATTTTAAATTGCAAACGCCCTCTCGCTCTTTCAAGTTCTCTTGCGTCGAAAAGAATATCGAAATCAAGATTGACCACATTCGCATTTATCAGATTATTTCGAATTTTATCGACAACGCTATCAAGTACACCCCTGAGCAAACTCCTATTGAGGTCCAGGCCGAATTGGGGCCCGAATCGGTACGAGTGTCTGTCAAAGATTTTGGTCCCGGTATTTCAGTAAATCGACAGGCAGCCCTTTTTAGTCCTTTCGCAAGGGGAGCTGGTGATCAGGAAGAGAGAACCGCTGGTCTCGGTCTGGGACTCTATATCTGTCGTCGAATTATCGAACTGCATGGCGGGAGAATCGGAGTCAAGAGCTTCATTGATAGCGGTAGTACGTTCTTCTTTGAACTCCCAAGAGATATCTCGAAGCGATTAGCCTCGTAGGACTTGTGCAATTCCGCGCTTCAATAGGAAGCGAGCGCGTTTCCTGCAATAGGAAAGAACGGGCCGTAAGTAGTTAGAATTGTTCATTGTGAGCCTGTCCCACCACTCTCACTCAAAATGAGTGCAAATGAACTCAAAATGAGTGCATACTAGACCTGTGGAATTAGAGACCCTTTTCGGCAACCGAACGACTGAGCGCATTCTCCTGCATCTCTTTCATTACGGAGAAATTCATGCTCGCGGCATAGCCCAAGATTTTGATTCCAGCGACACGCCCTTCATTAGGCAACTCAATCGACTCGAAAACGCGGGAATTTTGGTCTCGCGAGTCGCCGGCAGAACTCGTCTCTATCAGTTCAACCCTAAGTCTCCCTACACCACCCCTTTAAAGAAGATCGTCGAGATCCAGTACGAGAACATTTCTCTCGAAGAACGGCAGAGGATTTTTCAAGAGCGCCGACGTCCGCGACGCAAAGGGAAGCCCGTTCTATGAGGAAACCTAATCTCAAGAACTGCACTGAGGAGCAGCTCTGGAAGTACATAGGATTTCATCTCTCCAAAGCAGGGATTGAATCGGTACTCGTCGGAGGAGCCGTGGTTGCCGTCTATTCGAAGGGCGCCTATCGTTCCGGCGATCTCGATTTTGTCTCGAAGGCGGGGACACACGCTCAGGTCCGGGAAGTTCTAGAGAGCCTTGGGTTTGAAAAGGTCAGAAGCCGCCATTTTGAACACCCGGATTGCCCGCATCTGATCATCGAGTTTCCACCTGGCCCCATCTCCATTGGCGATGACTATAAAATCCTGCCCGCTGACGTGAAGATCGAAGGACAAACTCTTAAGATCCTCTCGCCTACAGATTGTATTCGGGACCGCCTTGCGTCTTACATTCATTTCAACGCCCGCGAGTGTCTCGATCAAGCCGTGCTCGTAGCGAAAAATCAGACATTCGATATCGAACGAGTTCGTAAGTGGTGCTTGTCCGAGGGAGCGCGCGAAGTATTCGAAACCTTTTCTTCTAAGTTGGCGAGAGAGAAATGAAAGCCTGACCTGAGCATCAAACTAGGGGCCACCCAACACATGCATGTACTCATTCACGAACAAGCCGGCCGGAGAGTCGCGGAAGTCACCGCGGACTCCGTCATCGTCAGGACTCCGAACGACGCGCTCGAGATCCTGATGAACCTTTCTTATGGGCATGAGACGACGAAGGTCATTCTCCATCGGAAGAACATCACGCCGGAATTCTTCGACCTGAAGACACGTCTGGCTGGAGAGATCCTTCAGAAGGTCGTGAATTATCGGATGCAGCTCGCGATCGTGGGCGATTTCGTCGGGGAGACGAGCGAGAGCCTTCGCGCCTTCATCGTCGAGTGCAACCGCGGCCTGTATCGAATAGATGCGAATCCAGTTCTGTGAGAAATTGAATTAGATGAAAACTCTCCCGAAACTGAATGTTAACTATTGGGTCTTGATGTTGCTTTGCACCACCATGGGAGAGTTGATCGGGAATCTATTTTCCCGCAATTTCGAACTCGGTTACACCCAAGGCGCCGTCATGGACGTCTGCGTGTTCGGCGTCATGATCTTCTTAGCCCTCTTCTTTAAGTTCAAAAGGGACATTTTTTATTGGCTTCTCATTCTCGTGGGCAACATCGGCGGAACAAATCTCGCGGATTGGGTGACCTTGGAGCCTTTGGATAACGACAAGAAGTGGGGCCTACTTAAGCCTTTGCAATTGGGTACGAAGTTAGGGTCACTGGCCGTACTTGGATCGCTATCAGTAGTGTTGGCCATTCGCTACGTCACTTCAAAAAAACACGGGGAAGACAGAACTCTTAGTGCGGTTTTGTATTGGTGCGCAATTCTACTGAGCAGCACATTCGGAACGACGAGTGGGGACTTCATCACCAACGACACACCATTTGGCGCTTTTGGTGGCAGCTTGGTATTGCTGGCCCTATTGGTTGCGGTATACGCGGCATTTAGATTTCGCCGAATGGGTGGAACCGCCGCGTATTGGCTTTGCTTGGTCCTGATGCATCCGGTTGGCGCTACTATAGGCAATTACGTCAGTAAGCCGATCGGATTGAATCTCGGTAACGTCTACACAAACGTTGCAATGGTGGTGCTCTTTGCGGCAATTTATTTGGAGCAAGTTCGCCATACCAATAGGCAGAGGTAACTCTACCTTCCATCAGGAAGTCGATCTTGATCGAATCTCTTTTGACTAGACGGAACCATTACTCACTCAATGCGCAAACATGAGCGCCGCCAAGCCAGATAGGATGACAACCCCCGCACTAAAAATCGGCGCCTGTTTTGAGATCCAGTGGAACCGTCCCGTTCCTTGAATTTTGTTGATGCCTGCGACTACAAGCAGACCGATTCCGACGAGAGTGATCGCTAGGCCGATGCTGAACCCTGCGACGGCTAAAAGTCCCGACGCAAATTTTCCAATCGAAAGTGCCAGCAGCATCACCGTGATTGATGCCGGGCACGGAATCATGCCGCCCGCTGCGCCAAAGGCAACAATCTGGGAAAGCGTAGGGCGCTCACCCTTCTTTGCATATTCCGGAATAGTCGCGGCATGGGCGCGGGCGTGTTCGTCGTCATCCATGTGAGAGTGGTCGCGATGCCCCTCGGGTTCGGCCATAGAAAAGGGAACGACCTCGCGTCGATCCTGAAGACTGATCTCAAATTCTGCCGTGAACTCATGAGGTTCATTCGGGGCGACATGGCTAAGAAACTCTCCGCCGGTGCCTCTGATCAACTCCAAGACCTCTAGGCTTTCAGGGCGATTAATGATGACCCGCAGTTTTAGGTCTGGATGCGCGTTTTGCGAAGTGTACTTCATTCGCTCACCTGAAGGTGTATTTGCGATCTCCAGGGTTCCTTCAGTGAGCGGGTTGACGACGCGGATCGGAACTGGGGCACCGTGATGGTGGTCGTGATGCTCATCTCGTAGGTGCATCTGACGAATTCGACGAAAGAGCATCCAGGTGCCAAGGCAAACTACGATGGCGCCGCTACCTACTTGAAGCCAATGGGAGACGTCTTGAGTGAATGTCTCTCGTCCGACCCAAAGAGCGGCGACTGAGATTCCGATGACAACAACACTATGGGTCGCAGCAACGGAGAGACCGAGAAGTAACGCGTCTCTTTTGGTCCCTTTGATTCCGATGAGGTAAGCCGCGGTTAGCGTTTTTGCGTGACCGGGTTCCAGGGCATGAAGCGCACCCAATGCGAGCGCGGATGGAAAATAGACCCAGGTAAACGGGTTCTCAACAACAGGGTTCATTTAATACTCACTTCCAAAAACTTCGCATAATTTCGATCAGGTCTTCGCCAGAGTCGGTGGCAGCCTTTTTGTTTTCGGCCTCGACGATGTGTTCTCGGATATGGCCTTCAACGACATCGCCCATCAGTCCGTTAAGAGCACCTCGACAAGAGGCGAGAAGTTGCAGCACCTCATAGCAATCAGCCTCGGAATCGATACCTTTTGCGAAGGCTTCAAGCTGCCCTTTGATTCGGTTCACTCGGGCCAGGATCTTCTGTTTGTCGCGAATCGTGTGTGCCACCAGAAAATTATAGCATAGGGGGGTACACTATATCAAGATGCCTTGCCGCTAGGCGTTGAGGGCAAGCTGGAAGGTTAATTTGACCTTTGCGGTATGCGCTCGCTATGAAGAGAGACGGAATTGCGCTCGAATGAGGACTGAAATGAAATCGATCTATGTGGGCCTTCTATTTTTGAATCTGATCAGCTCCGTGGCTTTCGCGGCAGAGAAGCCAGGGTTTGACACGGACCTAATCGAAAGCATCACCCAGTTAAAGGGAAAGTGGGATCCGCAGGAATCTGTTTTTAAGATTACCCAGCCGCGAAACGACGTCCCTGTGGTGGTAGACGGCCGCCCCCTTCCGCCCTTTATGGGGTTAACCTCATGGGCCTCGTTTACCCCCGGTGGCAAACAGGGTTTGATGGTGATGGGGGACCTGGTCCTATTTGAAGATGAAGTGAATCCAGTCATGGATGCGTTGTTTAAGGCAGGGCTTGAAGTTACCGCTCTTCATAACCATTTCTTTTATGCCCAGCCCAAAGTTTATTTCATGCACGTCGGGGGCGAAGGCACCGCCAATGTCCTGAGCAAAGGTGTTGCAGCGGCCCTTGATCAGGTGAGGGTGATTCGTGGAAAGCATGCTCAACCGGTCGATGGGTCTGGACATGAAAAGATGTCGACCGAGAACTCCATTCAAGTCGCACCACTCGAAAAGATCTTTGGGCTAAAGGGTGCTGCACAGGACGGTATGGTTAAATTTACCGTCGGACGCAAAGCAACCATGCCTTGCGGATGCGAAGTCGGAAAAGAAATGGGTTTGAATACCTGGGCGGCGTTCGGCGGTACCGACGCGAATGCAGCCGTGTCCGGCGATTTCGCCGTTCTGGAATCAGAGCTTCAACCCGCCCTTCGTGCTTTGAGAAAAGCGAAGATCGATATTGTAGCGATTCATCAACATATGTCAGGTGAAAGCCCTCGGTATCTGTTCTTCCACTATTGGGGACGTGGAAGGGCGAGTGACCTTGCTCTTGGGGTCAAGGCCGGTCTGCAAACGCAGGAGAAGTCAAAATGAAATGGGTCACTCGCGAGAGACCGAAGATTGATCGCATTGCCTGCCCATGGCTGGTCGCTCGATTCATCGATCCGAAGGCCGAGTTTCTCTATGT
>FSSU01000094.1_pt1 | contig 10131 bp, 8 predicted proteins | sample 1637271 | NCBI WGS metagenome assembly FSSU01 (sample SAMEA3914819, study PRJEB12502) | metagenome | biome: forest; material: soil | place: Canada | collected 2010-06-26 | depth 0.3 m | reverse complement strand
GCCATCAAAGGCGCCGGTCAGAAAGATTTCGTCTCACTCAAAACGGAAGAAGCGAAAGCACATCGTTTCTCGTCAGGGCTGAGTCTGTTGAACAGCGAGCGGTTCGAGTAGATTGAGCCCGAGTACCGGCCAGTCAGTAAACCGGTCATGGTCGATCGACACGAGATATGGGATCAAGCGCACGGTCTTTAGGATACCTTGTCGTGTTGAGTGCCTGAAGTAGGCGCCATCGGACTTCTGTATAATGAAGCCCTGATGAGTGACGACCGTTGGATGTGCAGGGTGATCGCCTCGAACGAGGTTTGCGACCGTGCCGGTTGGAATGAGCCGAGCCATTTTTCGAAGCTCGCCGATTGAAATGTAGTTCAAAAGGATCTCGGGCGCCGTTTCCCATCGGCCGCTGGAATCAGAGACTGCTGCCGCGATCGCTCGGTGTTTCTGAGGATGATGTTTGAGCCACCCCGGGCGGTCGATGCGTTTATGAACCTTGCTCAAAGAAACCTGGGTCTTGAGGGCCAGGGCTTGAGTGATGTCTCTAAGAATGCCTGCTTCCGCATTTTTAGGAATCCAATCGGCCTCGGTAAAATGATTACGATTCAAAAAAGTGGGCGGTCCTTGATAGCGAATCTTCGCAAGCTCCGTGTAAAACCGGTTCGCTTGGTTCGACCGCGCCAGACTGAGAACTGTTTCGACGAAAAGGGTGCAATTGAAGCGAGGCTCGATCCACTTCTCGCTGTCGTGATTCTCGGGTGCGGGAACGCTGTTCGCTATCTCATCTAAGATAGTTCGAGAGATGATCAGCTCCCCGCTCCAAAAATCAATTCGCTGACTCAAAGTCATTGGGCGAGCGACATCAAACTTCGTATCCGAAGCAGTCGTCGTTCCGTTTACGGCGGCCATAAGAGCGACCGGCAGTAGAACAAGTAGTTGAATTCGGCTGTGACGCACTTCGGACCTCCTCGCTTGGCTTTTCGGAAGTCTTAGCCTTTTCCTTAAGCTGCTAGCCGGTTTGCAGCCGACCGGTGCTGCTTGGTACGTCTGTTGCTGGTTTTGGCAGACATGAAGTCACGAAAAGGCGTTGGTTTGGGAATGGTTCTCGTCTTCGGAGCGTCGCTGGGTGGATGTATCTACTCGCGTAAACCCGATACGAGCATGGCTAAAGAGACCGCAGTGACGGAAACGACTACTGTCGTGGCCGACGATACTGCAGCTAAAGAAGCCGCAGCGAAAGAAGCGGCAGCGTCGCTCCAGAGCAAAGCGAACGAGATGAAAGGAAGTCTGCATTTTGCGGTTGGGAGCGCGCAGCTTTCTCCCGAAGCTCAGACCCAAGTCGCTGAGTTCGGAAAGATGGCCGCTCAGTCACCTGACCAGAGATTTATCCTCGGCGGATTCTCTGACAACACGGGCTCAGAAAAACAGAACATGACGTTGTCTCAAAACCGCGCAAAGGCCGTCAGCGACATCTTGGTCGCCAACGGCGTCAAAGCGGATCAGATTACGTTGGCACCAAAGGGTGACCAGAGTCCGATCGCAAGCAACGGCACGTCTGCAGGCCGGGCTGAAAACCGTCGCGTGGAAGTGACCGTCGCTGGCTAAGGGTCCCGAGCTTCTCTCTTAGAAGTTCAAACCGTAACGTGCCATAAAAGTACGTCCTGGCTGCGGCGATGCAGGAAGTCCACCCAATGGGTACATGACGTTTGCATTGCCGACGTTCTCCACTTGAAACTCGATCTGCTGACCTTTGAAGGTCGGTGCGATGAAGTTAAGATCCACCAGAGTCGAACCACTTGGGCGAACAACAGCAGTTCCAGCACGGTAGTCACTGACCCAGCGGGCAACCGCAACCGTACGAAGTTCGAACGGTACGCGGAAAGTGTAAGACCCGCCCAGGTTGGCGTTCATGACAGGAACATCGACGAGCTCCGAGTGCTGTCCGTCTTTTTCAAGTAGAGCGCGAGCAATCGAGTAGTTACCGAAAAGTTCGCTGTCTGAGGTCATGAAGGAGCGGAAGTCCATTTCGAGGCCGTATGCAGTCGTAACGCCGCTCGAGTTGGCCGTGTAGCCGAAGTTAGTGACGCCGTCTACGAGCGTAACGCGATCAAGTGCATCTTTAGTGACGTTCTTGAAGGCGGTAATCGAAGCCTGATAGCGAGGACGGGTCCAAACCAATCCTGCTTCGTAAGTCGTAATTGCTTCAGGATTGTAAGACCGAGGATAAATCACAGCCGGGTGTTCCACCTGGGCCTGTTCATTCTGAAGAACTGACTTCATGTCAGGGGCACGCATGGCACGTCCGTACAAGAGCTTGAGGTTCAAAGAGTCGTTCAAGCGCTGTACTGCCGCGAGGCGTGGCGAGAACTGCGAGAAGTTGAACGATCCATTGGTACCAATGTCATAGCGGGCACCAGCGGTGAACTGAGTTCCAGCCAAGAAGCCCTGCACGTCCTGCTGATACTGACCATAGAAGCCGTAAGTCGAAAACACTGCACTCTGTGAGGTGTAACCGTTGTTGGTGTAGTTGTTCCCGGCTGCTTCCCAAGATCCGGCGTCGCCGCCGCGCTGGCGGCGTTCATCGACCTGAGTGCCTACGGTGACGTTGCTGTTGAAGGTCGTTTTGTAACTCGCTTCGACGAGTGCTGCGATGTTCTCAAACTTCAAATCATAGGCGCTATAATTGAAGCCGCTCTGAGGAGTGGCTGGAGTTACTGCGTTCTGGTTGTACGTGTGTTCAGTCGAGGTGCCATATTTGGCCCAGCTGTCGATCGACCAGCGTTCGCTGAGCGAGCGGTGATACTTCACGCCCGTTGCGATGTTTTCCCATTCCATCCAGTCGTAAGGATAGTTGAATGGCGAGCCATTGATGCCCCAGTAGTACTCGCGCATTCCGCCGGACTTTCCTTCGTAGAAGAAAAAAGGTTCAACACCTTCAAGCACGCCTTTGTCGACGCGGCCCGAAACATTGAGGGACAAGAATTTGTGGTCATCCCAGCTGCGTTTGTTCGAGTTCGAAGTGTTTGGGGTGACAGAAGGAGTTGAAGGGGAACCGCCGTCATTCCCGGCGAACCGAACGTCGGCTTCATGCTGGGTGTAGCCCAAGGTTATTTTAAAGCTCGTCGACTCGCCCTTGTTCTGAATCGCAGAGAGGAGCTGACGGCCGTTTTGGCTGCCTACGCCGAATTTGTTTTGCGAGAAAGTGCCCACTTCTGCGGCCTTCCTCGTCACGATGCTGATCACGCCGTAGAAAGCTGAAGATCCGTAGAGGGATGAACCTGGGCCGCGCATGAACTCGACGCGATCAATGCCCCAGAGAACGAGCTCCTGTTCCATCATTCCGCGGTAATTGCGCAGATGGTTCATCGGAATGCCGTCGATCAAAATGAGCACTTTGTTATTGTCGAAGCCGCCAGATTTCTGACCCCGGACGATGAAGTTGGCTTCACCGTAACTGACGATGGAATTGAAGCCCGGTGTGATTTTCGCGAGCTCGGCCAGGGTGTAGTAGCCGAGGTTTTCAATGTCGCGCTGCTTATAGATGGTGACGATACCGGGAGTGTCGGATGCCTTTTGTTCCTGTTTATTGGAAACGGTGACCGTGCGGTTCACGAAATCAGAGAGCTGATTTTCCATTTCCTCCACGCCTTCCCATGCAAGCGCAGTAGTAGGTACCAAGACCAACGCCACGAACCCAATCATCTTTTTCATTTCATCAGTTTGAAATCGAACCCCCGCCGATTCAATCCGCTGAAGGGGGATATCAACGAATGAATTCGGGGAATAAATGAATTCAGCGGTTGTTATGAGCGAGCGACTACCTTGGAATCACAGGCTTTACTGATCTAGTTGAGTATTTATACATTCTTTATGTCGGTTTCTCCAAACTGGCCACATGTGGAAGAGCATTTTGCTGAGCATCAATGTCGTACTTGCTTCGGGACCGTACCGCGCGGCTTGCGAAATCGATGAATGCAGCGCGCGATCATCACTTTCCGATTTGGAGAAGTGTTATGAAAAGGCCGGAAAAAAGCCGGATGGAGAAAAGTCAGAGCCGCCGGCCGACATCTGTTCTAAAGAGCGCGATTCCCATGAAGCTGCACTCGCGAAACTCAAGGCCTGCCTAACGGAGCCTGTCCAGCCGCAGAAGAAGGCCAAGCCATGAAACGACACTCAAGACCAGGTTCTCAGTTTCTGTTTCTGTTTTTCTTTCTCCTCTCCGGACTGCTTTCCGGGTCTGCATATGCAGTCGAGACTTCGAGCCCCGGTGTAACGTTTGGTGGCTTTGTTGACACCTACTACGCGTACGATTTCGATCATCCACCCACTCATGATCGTTCATTCACGACCCAGCCGGCGCGCGACAACGAGTTCAATGTCAATCTCGCCTTCATCGAAGCCAAAGTGGAGCGCGAGAAAGTTCACGGTCGGCTCGCTCTTCAAGCGGGAACATCGGTGCAAAACAACTACGCCGGAGAGCCTACGATCGGAACAGTCAGTGGGCCGAGCCTGTCGCGCAATATTCAGGAAGCCTATGCGGGTTACCGGCTCGGAGAGAAAACGTGGATTGACGCAGGAATCATGCTTTCGCACATCGGTGTGGAAAGTTTTATTTCGAAGGACAACCTACTCTATACCCGATCGCTCGTCGCGGACTACTCGCCCTACTATGAGACGGGAGTTCGCCTTTCATCTCAGCTTACAGAGCGACTGTCCGGTCAGCTTCTGCTTCTGAACGGCTGGCAGAACATTTCGGAATCCAATACGCAAAAGGCACTTGGAACCCAGCTGAGTTACGGGTTCGCGCCTGAGTTCGTGATGATTCTCAATACGTTTTTCGGGCAGGAATCGGGATTCAGGCAGTTCAACGACTTGATCGCGAAATGGACGCCAAACGCGCTTTGGACCGTCGAGCTGCAAGCGGATATCGGGTTTCAGGGAGCCAGCTGGGGTGGCTTTACGCTGATGGCGAAACGCGCTCTGACTCCGGTCGTTTCTCTCAACGGACGAGTCGAATATTACAGCGATCCGTCGCAAGTCGTTGTCAGTACAGGGACGCTGAGCCCGTTTAGGTCCTGGGGAAGTGCTCTTGGTGTCGACGTTGTGTTGGACAAGAACGCATGGTGGCGCAATGAGCTTCGCGGTTATTGGGCGGCTGAAGCGGTTTTTCCTTCGAACAACGGCTTGACGAGTACCGACGGAGTGATCGTCTCCTCGATCTCCTTCGCATTTTAGAAAGGCAGTTTATGGGTTTCGCCGTTGCAGGAATTCTATCGGTCTTGGCGTTGGGCTATCTCGTCTACGTGATGTTCAACCCTGAGAAGTTTTGAGGGCTTCATGAATCGCTTCGATTTCGTTCAAATCATTCTAAGTCTTTTTACGTTGATTCTTGTAGGGCCGCTCTTAGGACGCTATTTTCGAAAAGTCTACGAAGGGGAGAGGCAGGTCCTGTTGTTGCCGCTCTCATGGTTAGAGCGTCTTTCGAAGTCCGTGATCGGGTCGACCTATGACACTGAAATGGACTGGAAAAAGTATACGAAGGCCCTTCTGGCGTTCAATTTCGTAGGCCTGGTTTTTACTTTTGTCCTCCAGCTGGTGCAGGCGCATCTGCCTCTGAATCCGCAATCGCTGCCCAATGTCCCCTGGCATTTAGCGCTGAATACTGCGATCAGTTTCGTAACCAACACGAATTGGCAGTCATACGCCGGTGAAACGACCCTGAGCTATCTCGTTCAAATGGTCGCTCTCACTGTTCAAAATTTTTTGAGTGCGGCGACCGGTATGGCAGTGGCCGTTGCGTTGGCCCGAGGTTTTTCAAGAAGCAGTACGGGTGAGATTGGAAATTTCTGGAAAGATCTCACGCGGGGGACGGTCTATATTCTGTTGCCGTTTTCGGTGGTTCTCGGAGTCCTTTTAGCGGGGCAGGGCGTGGTTCAAACCATTTCGCCGTCAGCCGAAGTCGTCACTCTGGAAGGCGCAAAGCAGACGATTCCTCTTGGGCCTGTGGCATCGCAGGTCGCGATCAAGCAGCTGGGAACGAACGGTGGTGGGTACTACAACGCCAACAGCTCGCATCCTCTAGAAAATCCGACTCCACTTTCAAATTGGCTTCAGCTGATTTCGATTCTCCTCATTCCGGCAGGATTCGTATTTCTATTCGGGGAGCTCGTCAAAGACCGTAAACATGGGACGGTCCTTTTCGTGACCATGTTCGTGCTCCTGGTGATGGGGCTCGGCGTTTCCTTGTGGGCCGAATACTCCCAGAACCCGGCCATTGGAACGAGTGCGCTCATGGAAGGAAAAGAGACTCGCTTCGGCGTGACGAACAGTATTCTTTGGTCCACGTTTACGAGCGCAGCCTCGAACGGATCCGTGAACGCGATGCACTCCTCACTCTCGCCGCTTGCTGGGGCGGTGGCGATGTTCAACATCATGTTGGGTGAAATCATTTTTGGCGGTGTGGGGTCGGGCCTCTATGGAATGGTTCTCTTCGTCATTCTGACCGTCTTTTTGGCAGGTTTGATGGTGGGTCGAACACCTGAGTACCTAGGGAAAAAGATTGAAGCCCGCGAAATCCAGATGACGATTCTTGGTGTCTTGATTCCAAGTGCCGCGGTTTTGATCGGAACAGGCCTTTCGGTCGTTCTACCGGTCGCACTGTCTAGCCTGGCGAGTAAAGGGCCCCATGGCTTTTCAGAGGCGCTTTATGCTTTTGCTTCTTCTGCAAACAATAATGGGTCTGCTTTTGCCGGGCTTAATGCAAACACAGTCTATTACAACCTCATGCTTGGTGCCGCGATGCTCTTGGGGCGTTTCGGTGTGTTGGTGCCGGTTCTGGCGATTGCTGGAAGTCTCGCTCAGAAAAGGCGTTCTCCACCCGGGTTTGGAACATTCACGACGAATGGCGCCCTCTTCGTCGCACTTTTGATCGGAGTCATTCTCATCGTCGGAGGTCTGACATTCTTGCCTTCTCTCTGTCTGGGGCCGATCGCCGAGCATTTCCTGATGCAATCAGGAAGGACGTTCTAACTATGAAAAACGCACTCTTCTCCAAGAACATTCTCATTCAAGCGATCAAAGACTCGTTTGTTAAGCTTCACCCACGCACCCAGATGAAAAATCCAGTGATGTTCATCACTATGGGTGGCGCAGTGGTTGTCACGGGCTACCTACTGACGGGATCAGCCAATTCGTTCAACGCTCAGATCGCGGTTTGGCTCTGGTTTACGGTGCTTTTCGCCAATTTTTCGGAAGCGATTGCCGAGGGAAGGGGCAAGGCTCAGGCGGAAAGCCTGAAAAAGACACGGACTCACACGCAGGCCAGACTTCTGCGCAACGGCCTAGAGGTAAAGACGAGCGCCAACGACCTCCGAAAGGGCGATCAGGTCGTTTGCGAGACTGGCGACATCATTCCGTCTGATGGCGAAGTGATTGAAGGGATCGCGACCGTTGATGAATCTGCGATTACCGGCGAATCCGCGCCTGTGATTCGAGAGTCGGGTGGAGACCGAAGTGCGGTGACGGGGGGAACCCGCGTGATCAGTGATCGCGTCGTGATTCGAATCACCGCTGAACCAGGTCATAGTTTCTTGGATCGAATGATTGGATTGGTCGAAGGCGCGAAACGTCAGAAGACGCCAAACGAAATCGCGCTCAGCATTTTACTTGCGGGCCTCACCATCATCTTCCTGCTTGCCGTCGCGACGTTGAAGTTCTTTTCCGATTACTCGGCCGCAGCCGCGGGACAGGATCTCGCACATATCATTACGGTTCCGGTTTTGATTTCGCTCCTGGTCTGCCTCATTCCAACCACGATCGGTGGCCTGCTCAGTGCTATCGGCATCAGCGGCATGGACCGAATGATACAAAAAAACGTGATCGCCATGAGCGGTCGCGCGGTCGAGGCAGCGGGTGATATTGACGTTCTTCTTCTGGACAAGACGGGCACCATTACGCTCGGCAACCGAATGGCGCGGGACTTTATTCCCGCCTCGGGCATTTCTGAGGCGGATCTAGCCAAGATGGCGCAGCTTGCTTCGCTCAGCGACGAGACGCCTGAGGGGCGGTCCATTGTGGTTCTTGCGAAAGAGCGATTTCAGTTTCGAGCGGAAGGTCTTCATCCGACCGAGTCGGAGTTCGTTCCATTTACGGCACAAACACGGATGAGTGGCGTGGACTTGAACGAGAGTGGAAAGACCATTTCAATCCGTAAGGGCGCCTATGACTCCATCTCAAAGTGGATTCTTTCCCAAGGTGGCAAGGTCGACGCTTCAGTGAAAGATGCGGTGGAAAAGGTCGCACGATCGGGCGGAACCCCACTCGTCGTTTCTGAAGGGGCGCGGGCCTTGGGGGTCGTTCATTTGAAGGATGTCGTGAAGGGCGGAATTCGTGAACGATTCGCTGAGCTTCGGAAAATGGGCATCAAGACTGTGATGATTACCGGTGACAATCCACTCACGGCCGCCGCGATCGCAGCCGAAGCCGGTGTTGACGACTTCATGGCGGAGGCGACTCCTGAAATGAAGCTGCAAAGAATTCGTGATGAGCAGGCTGGGGGGCGCTTGGTCGCAATGACAGGTGATGGAACGAACGACGCGCCAGCACTTGCGCAGGCGGACGTCGGGGTCGCGATGAATACGGGCACGCAGGCCGCTCGTGAAGCCGGAAACATGGTTGACCTCGATAGTAACCCGACCAAGCTCATCGAAATTGTCGAAACCGGAAAACAGCTTTTGATGACCCGCGGATCGCTTACGACATTCAGTGTGTCGAACGATGTCGCAAAGTATTTTGCGATATTGCCGGCTCTGTTTGCGACACTCTACGCGACGTCGGGAAGTGAAGGGCCCCTTGCGCGTTTCAATGTAATGGGGCTCGCCTCGCCAAAGAGCGCGATTTTAAGCGCGGTGATTTTCAATGCGTTGATCATCGTCGCACTCATCCCGTTGGCTTTGAAGGGAGTACGTTACCGGGCGCTGGGCGCCTCGGTGCTTCTTAGAAGAAATCTCTTTGTCTACGGATTGGGTGGGCTGGTGATTCCGTTTATTGGAATTAAGCTCATTGATTTGTTCATTTCGAAAGTCGGTCTCGTATGATCGCCACGTCATTGAGAGCTTTTGCTTTTTTCACCGTGTTAACAGGGCTTGCCTATCCGATCGCGATGACTGCATTTGCGCACCGGGTATTTCACGAGAAAGCCTCCGGTTCTATCATCTTCAAAAATGGAGCCGCCGTCGGTTCGAGTCTGATCGCTCAGAAATTCGAGTCGGCCGGACACTTCCATAGCCGACCATCCGCCGTGGACTACAACCCGCTTCCTTCCGGCGGAAGCAATCTCGGGCCGACGAGCGCGGATTTGAAAGCCAAAGTCGAAGAGCGCAGAAAAGCTGGGATGGATGGAGATATGCTCTTTGCGTCGGGGAGTGGTTTGGATCCTGAGATTTCGCCGGAGTCGGCTGAACTCCAGGCGACTCGGATCGTCGAAAGCCGCGGCTTACCGACGCAACAGGTCATGGCGCTCGTGAATAGAACTACCGAATGGCGCCAGCTGGGTGTTCTTGGCGAACCGCGTGTAAACGTGCTGCGGCTAAACCTTGCTTTAGATCAGCTCGCGACGGAAAACTCGGGAAGGAAGAAGTAAAACGAAATGGCTCCCGATTATCGGCCCAACCCAGATGAGCTTTTGAAAGGTATTACAAGAGCTCAGCATAAGACGAACCGAGGCAAGCTGAAGGTGTTCTTCGGCATGTGCCCGGGTGTGGGTAAGACCTATGCGATGCTTCGAGCCGCACAGGAAAAGAAGGCATCCGGAGTTCGCGTCGCTGTGGGATTGGTGGAAACCCATCAGCGCGCTGAGACTGAGAATCTCCTTCAGGGACTCGAGCTTTTTCCGCGACGTAAGGCCGAGTACAAAGGGACGATCGTCGAAGAATTCGATCTGGATTTGGCACTCGAAAGAAAACCAGAACTGATCTTAGTAGACGAGCTTGCGCATACGAATGCTCCGGGTTCTCGCCATCCAAAACGCTATCAAGACGTGAAGGATCTTCTCCATGCGGGAATCGACGTCTTCACGACGATGAACGTTCAGCACATCGAGAGCCGCGCTGACCTCGTCTATCAAATCTCAGGCGTTCCGGT
>FSSU01000145.1_pt1 | contig 10590 bp, 7 predicted proteins | sample 1637271 | NCBI WGS metagenome assembly FSSU01 (sample SAMEA3914819, study PRJEB12502) | metagenome | biome: forest; material: soil | place: Canada | collected 2010-06-26 | depth 0.3 m | reverse complement strand
TTGAATATTTCCGCTATTTCAATTTCTTGTGTGCTGCAGAAGTTTTCACGTTCAAGAAATTCACCAAACTTCATGAGATTGAGTTCAGATTGGCAATCTGGAAATTCCGCAGTCAGGGCGACTAGAATCTCATCCAAGCGCTTGATCCGATAGGCGACGCGTTTGGGAAGGGTCGGCTGTGCTTGGTCAGGAAATGGCTTCGTTTTAGTTTCACCAAAACAGATCACCTCGAGGCGTCTGATTTTCTCAATCAGTCCATGAGCCTCGTCGTGATGCCGCAGGAGAAGTTCGACGCCTTTTTCTGCAAAGAGGCTCTCATTTTGGTCGATGAGCGTCTTGATTTCAAAATATGTGAATCCAAGCTCTTTCAGACGCTTGATCTTCAGTACTCTCGTTAAATCGATGTCCGTAAACCGACGTAGATTCGAATCCGAACGGTGGGGCGCAATCAGACCTTGGTCTTCCAAGTATCTGATCATTCTTTGGCTATATCCGCTTAACTCAGAAATCTGTCCAATGAGCATGGAAGCTCCCTTCTTGGAAATAACATAGGACCTCACAGCATGTGAGGCTCAAGAGGGATTTTGAAAAGGCTTTCCTGAGTGAAAAACTTACGGCGCGATTTTACGTGCGTACTTGATTCGGACCGGCATCGGAGTTCCAGCTTCGAGCTTTTTCGCAAGGATGTCGCGGACGCTTGGCGCAAGGTACTTGCTGTACATGCTGCCTTCGCACATGTTCACGGTCTCTGGTTCGCCATTCAAGCTGGCTGGACGGGCGACCACGCGACCTTGAATGCCTTTGCACTCATCGAGAGTCATCGGTGATTCCGACTGACACTCATTGTTCAGTGGATAGTACTTGGCAGTCGCCATCCCTTTGATCGACGCGCAGACGAGGTCGACTTCTTTGGCCTGTCTCAGTTCGACAAGCTGGATTTTCGCGCCATTGGCTTTGATCGCGGCTTGTTTCGCAACATTGGAAGTCGAGTCTTTGGAGGCTGCGGTACCGTCCGCACGAGCGATCGAAAGAGTTCCAGCAAGGACAAGCGCGAGAGCCGTTACAGAAAGAGTCTTCATAAAGAGCGGTTCCTAAAGGGTTTCAGAGAGCCCTATTTAAGCCTGCCTTAGAGCCGCACAAACGCAACTTTTCTTGCGCTTTCGGGGCGAAACCTCGCCTACTAGGCAAAAAAAAACCACCCGGAGCCCCACTTATAAAGATGGGGGCGCCGAGTGGTTTTCAAAAACCTAAACTGCTCTGATTCTTAATACTGGGTCAGGTAGTTCTGAACTTCGGCGTCGAAGTCGAAAACGTAGATCTCGATAGGCAGTTTGTTCGCGCGCTTGTAAAGGCGGTCAGCCAATTTCGGAGCGACGAACTGAACCATGCCGCGAGAAAGAAGGTTCGCAGCGCGTTTGCAGTACTTGTTGATTTCCGGACGGGCGCGGAAAGCGAGCTCGCAACCACCGTAGGTGCCCCAGTAAGTGACAACGCCGGCGAATGGAACGAAGTGCATACGGTATTCGTTCGCATCCCAGGTCTCATTCGTGCGCTGGTTGCCGCGTGGCTGGAACACGACTGGAATCGTGTAATTCAAAGTGTTCAAGTCGTCGAGAATACGGAAGGTGCTGATGCGGCTTCCGAAACGGTCGCGAAGGTGTTTGTAGGTGTCGGCGAACCAGACGTTCAGAGGAGCGAAATCGCCAACATCCAAGATGTCGAGGCCGGCGATGAAGTATCCCGAGTAATGATCGCGCCATTCTGTTTCCAAGCGGACGGCGTCAGCTTCGTCGCCATCAGCGCGAAGGATGCGAGCCGATTCAGCAACGAGGGCTGCGATCGCGTTCTGAGTTTGGCTACGAAGCAGAGCCTGGTCGAATTCAGCGCCTGCACCATTGTGAGCCGAAACAGCCAAGCTCCAAGCTGCTGGGTCTTCCTGTGGGAGTGGGTTGGTGAACAGGTCAGCTTTGGCCAAAGGTGCCGCTGCCATTGCGATTACAAAAAGCGAAACGATTTTCAGAATCATGAATTTTCCCCTTTCCGTGGAGAAAAACAGCTGAGGAACTCTATAGAAAACTCAGAGAACTTCTGCTGCGATGGAAAGCCCCCCCGTGGGACCTCAATACTTAGTAGGCAGATCATACCGGGCGACTTCGGCGAGCAGCAAGTCACCCTGCGAAATTTTCCTAGTCGGGTCAATATAGCGCACCGCGCAAGGTGCGGACGTTCTTCTTCTTGCTCGGTCTTTCATCGCAATCAGTTCGGGTAGTTTGCAGTGGGTTCGCGCTTCTGCGGCTGTTCTTGCAGTGTTTGCGACTACTCATCAGGACAGATTTTAAGCCGTCGAGACAGGATTCTCGGCCGCTTGGCTGCCTTGTGGGAAGGGGAGTCAAAGCGATGCGTGAATGGCTCGTTACAGACCGACTCGGTGGTTTTGCGATGGGGACTCCGGAAGGTGTCCGACGTCGAAAGTATCATTCTCTGTACGCTGGAATTGCGGGTCGCGGCGAGAGCGTCTATCTCGCGGACTGGGAAGTATTGATTGAAGAGCAGTCGATTTGGCCGCACCTGTTCACGCCGGGTGTGACGGCGCCGGAACCTTGTGCGCGGTTTTCTTCTCACCCATTTCCGAAATGGACTTGGAATCTTTCGACGCTCCAGGCGACTTGGGGAAATGCCGAGCTGAGCTTCGAGCTCGTTCCGCGCGATCGCGTCGGCGGCATGGCTCTGAGATGGCGAGTGAAAGGTTCGGTGGCGCGGCCGCTGAGACTTCGGATTCGGCCTTTTTTCGCACTCCGCGACCTTCATGGAATGGGCGGGCTTGAATGGGAGCAGAAATCGCATTCAAACGGTCTGACTGAAATTCAAGGAACGAACGGGCGTTCCGTATTTGTAAAAACTCCTATAGTCGCCGAGTTTCGTGAGTTTCCGATTTGGTACCGGCAATTCGAATATCCGGAAGAAACGAAGCGCGGCTATCTCGATCGCGAAGACATTTACTCGGCCGGTGAATGGGAAGTCTGGATTCCACAGGGACGTGCGGGGGCTGCTTGGATTTGGGAAATGGCCGATACGGCAGAAGCTTTGCTTTCCGACGCCCGGGCGCGCCGCGATCTTGCGCTTCCTCAAGCGCTCGCCCCGATCGAACAATTTCAGCTCTTTGATCCACCGGGAGTCGTGGCTGGGTTTCCCTGGTTTGGCGAATGGGGAAGAGACACTTTCATTTCACTTCCAGGAATAGTCGCGGCATCTCCGAAGAGCTGGGACTGGGCCCGTCGCGTGCTCGCGCGATGGGGCGAATGGATTTGTCGTGTAGGCATGCTGCCGAATGTGATCGAGCGAGACGGCAGTCATCAGTGGGAGTCTGCGGATGCAGGTCTTTGGTGGGCGCATGCGCTGGCCGGCCTGTGGGTCGGAGCTCTCGATTCTCCCGAGCGAATGAGACAGCTTGAACGCGATTTCGAAGGAACACTGGGTGAGCTGATCGATTCAATCGCTTCGGGGCGCCATCTCTTTTTGACAGTCGGCGATTCCGAGGCCGGCCCGGTTCTCGAAGTCGTCGAATCGCAGACAACTTGGATGGACGCAAAAGTCGAAGACGTGCCGGTGACTCCGCGGACGGGCGCCCTTCCCGAGATCAATGCCCTCTGGTTCCAAGCTCGTCTTTTGCACCAGCTTTGGAGTCAAGAGGAAGAGCTCGAGCTCGGAGAATGGGAAAGAGCCGCGCTCGCCGCGCTGAGCTGCCGTGAGGTCAATCGATGCAATACAGTCTTTCTCCACAGCATCCCGCTCGCTCCGTCATTCTTTTTGCGCGCTCACGGCGTGCGACCGGGGCATTCGTCGTTGCTCGAAGATCGAACACTTCTCAAGCAGCGCTTCCGAACACCCGTGGGACTTCGAACGCTCGATCCAGCGGATCCACAATACAGAATTCATTGCGAGGGCGATCAGCCTTCGCGCGACCGAGCCTATCACCAGGGCGCGGTTTGGGCTTGGTTGGGAGGGCATGACCGAATGATGGAGGCGCGCGCCGTGGAAGCGGGATTGATCGATTCTCCAGAAATTCCAGAAATGCCGGGTGGCTTTCCGATCGAACGTCAGGTGCCCGAACTCTTTGACGCCGAGTCACCTTGGGAGGCTCGGGGGGCTCCGGCACAAGCTTGGAGCTTGGCTTGCCTTCATGAAGCGGGTTCACGTGCAGACGGAGCAGCGGATCGAGCGCTTTCTCAGATTATAATTCGGCGATTTGAAAGTCGACGTGAACGCCTCGGCGCAAGGGAGCCTACTGCATGAGCGGTGAAGCCTACCGAGTTACGCCCAGTCCCGCGAGAAATCGCAGTAGATCTGTTCGTGTCCTCATGTTGGGGTGGGAGTATCCGCCTCGATTCGCTGGCGGGCTGGGCAAAGCCTGCCAAGGGCTCGCGCAAGCGATGGCGCGCCAAGGTGCCCAGGTTTCATTCGTTCTTCCCACTTTTCCGAAACGAATTGCGGAAGCCTCGCTTGAAGTGATGGGCGCACGCGAGTACCTGGTCGAATCAGGTTGGTCGTTTCATCCGACACCGGGAATCGGCGCGAGCCTGGAAAAAAACTTTTCTGGAGCCGAGTACGCTGGTGGCGGCAGAATCGTCGAGATCAGATCGCCCGCTCAGCTCTCCGCTTATGGCGCTTCGCCCGAGGGGCCCGCGACCGACCGAATTTGGAAAGCCCTGGATGGGGCGGATCCCGGCGTGACTCTGGGACCTTCAGGAAACGAGGGTGTTTGGGTGAAAACCTCGAGTACTGTAAGTGCTGAAGCACGGGCCGAGTCTGCCGCTAAATCGAACGCATCCGAAATTTATGGCGCCAATCTATGGAGCGAGATTGAACGCTTTGTCTTTTCAGTCAGGCAACTCGCGGAAACTCAGGAAGTCGACGTGGTGCACGCGCATGACTGGATGACGTTCCCTGCCGCATTTGAATACCAGCGGCTTACCGGAACACCCGTTTTTTTACACGTTCACGCGACCGAGTACGACCGTTCTGGAGAAAACGTTCATCGCGAAGTCTTTCGAATCGAGCGAGAAGGATTTAGGCGCGCCGACCACATCTTCGCCGTGAGTCGATATACCGCCGGAATCATCGAGCGCCTCTACGGCGTGGATAAGCACAAGATCAGCGTGATCTACAATGCGCCCGACGATTCAGCAAAGGAACGCCCGGCGGACGAAGTTCCCGAGCCAGGATCTTCAGACCGACTCGATGAGGTGATTTTTTTGGGTCGGCTCACTTTCCAAAAAGGGCCGGACCATTTTCTCAGAGCGGCGGCCTTGGTGGCGCAAGCGCATTCGACTGCTCGGTTTGTGTTTTGTGGAACGGGCGATCTCTTTGAGCCGCTGAGGCGACTTTCGCACCAGCTTGGAATCGAGGACCGAGTCCACTTCGCGGGCTTTGTGAACCCGGCTGCAGTGGATGAGATTTTGAAACGATCCAAGGTGCTTGTGATGCCAAGCGTATCTGAGCCCTTTGGGTTGGTCGCGCTCGAGGCCGTTCATTGCGGAATTCCGGTCGTGATTTCGAAACAGTCCGGGGTGCGCGAAGTGATGCACCGGGCGCTGCAAGTCGATTTCTGGGATCACGACAAGCTGGCAGATCAGATTCTGGCGGCCCTCAGGCTTCCGGATCTTTCCAAGCAGCTCGTGGAAGAAGGAATCGAACAAGTTCAAGAGCTCAGCTGGGATAAGTCGGCCAAGAAAGTCGTCGAAAGTTATCGTTCTTATTTTCGATCATCTCGAGAAGGGGCACTCGCCGCAGGCGGGGGAGGAGGTCGCGGTGGCTACTGATGTCTGCTTTTATTTTCAGGTTCACCAGCCATGGCGACTTCGTCATTACCGCTATCTCGAGGTAGGGCGAAATCACCAGTACTTCGATGATGCGAAGAATTCTTCGATCATGAGAAAAGTGGCGGAGAAGTGCTATCTGCCAATGAACAATCTGATGCTCGAGCTGATTCAACAGTTCGGCGGCGCGTTTCGAGTTTCGTACTCGATTACCGGAACAGCGCTTGAGCAGATGGAAGCTTACGCTCCCGAGGTACTCGCTTCGTTTCGGCGGCTGTTTGAAACGGGACATGTCGAACTGCTTTCGGAAACTTCGCACCACTCGTTGGCTGCCCTCTATAGCCCCGAGGAATTTGGACAACAGATACAACTGCATCGCGAGATTTGCCTCAGGCTGCTCGGAACAGAGCCTTCGAAGGTCTTCCGAAACACCGAGCTCATTACAAGTAACTCGATCGGAGCCCTGGTCGAAAGTCTTGGGTATTCGGGACTACTCATGGAAGGCGCTGATTCAATTCTCCGTTGGCGCAGTCCGATGTTTAAGTATCGCCTCAAGGGCGTGTCTCGGCTGATTGCGCTTCTTAAAAACTATCGCCTGAGTGACGACATCGCCTTTCGTTTTTCGGATCGTGGCTGGGCCCAGTGGCCTTTGACGTCTGAAAAATATGCCGAGTGGTTCAAGATGATCGATCTCGAGAACCCGGTGGCGTCTCGAGGCGGTAGGCCGTTCATCGGTCTGTTCATGGACTATGAAACGTTCGGTGAGCACCAATGGGCAGAAACCGGGATTTTTGATTTCTTCCGGGCCATGCCAGGTCGCCTCTTGAGCGATGCGTCGGTTCGTTTCGTAACCCCTTCCGAGGCGGTCTCGCAGGCGCTGGAAGAGGCGGCGCTTGATCCTTCGAAGTTAGGCGAGATCGATGCGCCTCAGGCGTTCTCTTGGGCCGATGTCGAACGCGATCTCAGCGCATGGAGAGGGAACCCCATTCAGGATTCCGCATTCCGTGCCGTCTACGCTCTCGAGAATGCAGTCCGGCAAACAGGTGACCCCGAGATGCTTGAGACTTGGCGCAGGCTTCAGACGAGCGATCACTTCTACTACATGTGTACGAAGTATTTCGCCGATGGTGACGTTCATAAGTACTTCAATCCCTACGAGTCACCCTACGACGCACACATTATCTATATGAATGTGATGGCTGATATGGCGCGCCTTCTCGGTGTTCGGGAGCGCGTTTCTGCATGAGCGAATGGCGCTGCGATCCATTGACGGGGGACATTTCGCTTCTCGCTCGGGAAAGAGCGGGGCGCCCCCGTCGTATTCGACCCGAGAGGGGTGACGTGACGGAAGAGGCCGGAAACGGCCCGTGTCCACTCTGTGTTGGAAATGAGTCGCTCTGTCCTCCGGAACTTTCCCGGGTGACGGATACAGCTGGAAAATGGATCGCTCGCAGTTTCCCGAATCGTTACCCCGCCCTCAATCTCGAGGCAGGAAATCCGGTCACGCGTCCGGGACGCGGCGAGGCGGCACCGGGATTCGGTGTTCACGAAGTCATTGTTGAAAGTCCAAGCCACCAGACGCCGTTTTGGGAGCTGCCCCCGGTCGAGAGTGCAGCGCCGCTTGAAGTCTTGCAGATGCGGCTCAGGGACTTGCGTCGCGATCGCAGACTGCGTTCCTTTCAGGTGTTTCGAAATCGCGGCGGCCTTTCGGGTGGATCGATCGAACATCCCCATCTTCAGCTGGTCGGGTCGACGTTTCTTCCGCCGCTGATGGAGCGCCTTCTCGATAAAAAAGGATGTTCAGTTTGTCGTTGGCTTGAAAGTGAACTCTCCTCAGGACGGGACGGAGCGCGTCTGAGGGTTCTTTCTGAAACTCCGTCATTCGCGGCACTCTCCGATTTTGCGCCCCGGTACGCACACCAGTTTTCAGTTTTTCCGAAACGACACGATCGTCCGTTTGACGACCTCACTGTGACGGAGCTTCAGGACTTTTCGCAGTTTCTGGGTTCGGTCTTGACTCGGTTTGAGCTCCGGCTCGGTTCGTTTCCATTCAATCTAGTTTTCTTTCTCGATCCTCCAGGAGAATCGTTTCATTGGTTTGTTCGCATCTATCCGCGCTTGGCGCGCCACGCAGGCTTTGAACTGAGCAGTGGGATTGCGTTGGTTTCGACAGCGCCCGAAGAGTCGGCGAGAGAGTTTCGGGAGGGGCTTCGATGAGTGGCTGGGATTCACGCATGCCATCCGAACTTCAGATGGGAAATGGTTCGATGTTGGTCACGTTTGACCGAATGGGCGAAATCGAGCAGATTTTCGCACCTCACATCGACGCGCTCACAAGTCGACTGGGGGTGTATCGAAACTCGGTTTTGCTTTATCGCCCCGAAGGCGGCGCGCCCGAACACCTGAGTCTTCACGATGGCGCCTTTGAAGTAAGAATTCGATATGGGTTCGGAACACAGATTCTTCAAGCCGAATACCATCACCGCTCCCTGCCGCTGAGGCTTGCGCGACGAATCGCGCTTCATCCTACAGAGCCGCTGCTTCTCGATGCTTGGCAGTCGTGGTGGGAAGGTCAGGATGGAAGAAAAGTCGGAATTCTTCATCAGAGTGCCCCGTGGATGGGGCTTACGACATCCGCCCATTGTTCGCTCTTTCATCCGACATTGGGTGGCCTGGTTCACCATCGGGGGCGGCGATGGATTGGAGTGATTCCGCGCCGGCGTCCAGCGTGGGCTCGCGTCGGACATCTTTCGCCCGATGAGCGGATGCGAATGTGGGATGGCGGGGTGGTCGTTCCATGGATCGATCCGCGCGAGCTCGAGGGGTTCTCGGGAAGGGGGTCACCCACCGGGTGGGATCACGTTGTTCAAGGAATGGCGACCACCGGATCTTTGGCTCTGACCGGTGACGAGGATGGGCTTGAATTTCTGGTCGCGTTTGCAGAGAGCGAAGAGCATCTGGTCCGGCAGATTGAACAAAACCGTCTGATTGAGAGCGATCGATTTGTTCAGATGGTTGAAGGGATGTCGGCGCGACGCCTGGCGCCAGCAGAGCCGACCCTGGTTCGAATTCGAAATCCGAGAGTGCGTGGACTCGCTGAACGATCGATCGACGTGCTGCACGCACTACAAGACGCGCAGTCCGGTGCGCTGATGGCCGCAGCCGAGGTCGATCCTCACTCTCGAGTTTCGGGCGGCTATGGATATAGTTGGCCACGAGACGGAGCGTACTTGGCGTCTGCGCTCGGTGCGTTTGGATTTCGCGACCGAGTTGAAAAGTATTTCGGATTTCTCGAGGCAACGCAGGATCCTTCGGGTGCATGGTGGCAGCGCTATCTTTCGTCGGGACAAGCGGGCCCGAGCTGGGGGCGCATTCAGATCGATGAGCCCGCAACCGTGATTTCGGCTGCGTATCGTCATTTTCGCAGAACGCAGGACCTGTTCTGGCTCGAGAAGTTCTGGCCGACTCTGAAAAAGGGTCTCGGGTTTCTCGAGGCATTTCATGGACCCGGGCATCCGATGGGTCAGCCCTCACATGATCTTTGGGAAGAGCGGATGGGCATTCACGCGTATTCACTGGGCGCCGTCGCGAGCGCATTTTTAAGTGCATCGGAGATGGCGCATGAACTCGCGGATGAAGAACTCTCGCAGCGGTACCGAGAGCAGGGGAGGCGAATAGCCTCGATCATCTCCGAGCAGTTTATCTCGGTTCAGGGACCACCACGGCGCTCGTTAATCGGAGGGCAGTGGGACGATGTCGCCGATATTTCGATGTTGGGGTTGATCGCGCCATTCGGGATTTTTAGAAAACGTGATGTCGCCGCGAACCGAATTCTCGAATCGGCTCGAACGCTTTGGTCCGAGCCGGTGGGCGGAATTCTTCGTTACCACGGCGATCATTATAGAGGTGGAAACCCGTGGGTGTTAACGACACTCTGGTTGGCCGCAGTTGAGCTCTCGCTTGGAAATTACGGCAAAGCCCGTGACCTGTTTCGCTGGGTCCTCGAGAAGACTACTCCCCAAGGAATGATGGCTGAGCAGATCCACCGAGAGAGCGGGCTTCCGTGCTGGGTGATCCCGCTCGGCTGGTCCCATGCGATGTTCTTGCTCTTTGTGGAGGAGGTGCTCCAGAGGGGCGCCGAAAAAGAAATCTGGGAGAGTTATTAAATATTAATAACTGAATAAATACACCTGTTTTCTCTTGTCAATGTAAACCTGACTTATTTAATATTGTATTACCCCGCTATAGGCGTTAACTTTATTAAACGAGGTTTATATTTCAAATCAGGGCCGGGGTCTGAGCAAACTGCGGAATCTTCAGCTGAGGAAGGATTTTTCCTTTCTATACGTGTCCGCGCTTGTTCCGCTATTGTTGACCGCCTGTAACTTTCAGAAAACGGAAGTGGTTCGGCCACCGCTACCGGACTTTACGCCCCGTCCACCGACGACGATTCAAATCGCGCCGGGTGAGCAAGAGCTGAAGCAGGTGAGTTACATCAACCAAGGTGGGCTTTATAACAATGAGGCGATGGCCGTTGTTGGGTCACGCGTTTATCTTCGCGGCCCTTCTGGCTCAAACGGTACCGGCGTTCTTTGGTTTGAACGCCCTGTCGGCAGTACCTTGCCCATGGCTCCTTCACCTATTCCAATGGTGAATCCAGGTTCCGATGACGATCCTACCTATTTAACCGCGTCTGGAACGAACGTTTTTTTCCGCGCTCGTAACGCCTCTGGAAAATACAGCGTCTATTCTTACGGCGGAACAGGAAGCCCGG
>FSSU01000050.1_pt1 | contig 10767 bp, 10 predicted proteins | sample 1637271 | NCBI WGS metagenome assembly FSSU01 (sample SAMEA3914819, study PRJEB12502) | metagenome | biome: forest; material: soil | place: Canada | collected 2010-06-26 | depth 0.3 m | reverse complement strand
TAGCACTCGAATGGGCTGAATCAATATTATAGGTCGTAGACATAAAATGGTGTTCTCCTGAATTCAGAGATTACTGGTTTAGCTCAGTGTTGATTAGACGGTCTAATTAGGAATCACTGTTCCACCCATGCAACAAAAGAATCGCCGCGCGTCGCGTAGTCCTTGCGATCCTGCCGAGATTTCCCTGCGTACCCTGACTGTAAACCTTTACGGCAAAGCGTCTCTTTCCGTGGTGAAGCGCCTCGCGAATGTGCGCGCGATTATCCGTATTCGTAAGCGACCACGCTCCATGCGCACGCGAGCTGGTGAGAACGAGATGAATCGGACGCTTCGGGTCTACTGGACGCGCGACCTTACGTCTGCCTTTGCGAACATCGCCGCCATGTTTTAGCGCGGTATTCAGGCTCTTAAATGAAGGAAGAAATGAGAGCTGACGTTGGATTCGCATAAAGCTTTTCGATAGCTCGAATGGGTTTAAAGGACGATAAAAAAATCGAACCATCTCCGAATCCCATATGGGGCAATGGTATTTCGTTGGATAGACGGCGGCTTAAATGATCCCTGCAATACAAGTGAACCACCGGACTACAGAATCGAAATTACGACCTGAAAAATGCGTGATTGAGGCGCTAAAGACTCGAACTGTATAAGAGGGCCGGATTGATCGCCGCTCGATCGACTAACGTCCGATTCATCATGCGAGCGGTTTCCGGACTCTTCCAAACTCAGCATCTCCTCCGTTTGGAGCTCGAACGACTTCAATGGGGTACGAATTTGAACACGCCCCTCTGCGCAGAACAGATAACAAATACTCCTCGAATGGACGGAGCCGGGCCCTGGCTTTCCCGACTGATGGGAAAAAGAGGCCGTAGACTTCGCGCCATTCCGGGCGAAGGAGAATGCCTTCAGCGTGGCGGCGACCACACCACGCTTAAAAATCACCCCGAAATCACGAACGGGGCCATCGACCAAATGGGCGGTAGCGGCGTCGTCGCCCGAAAAATGAATCACCTGATTCTTTAGAAGAGTCACATCGGATTTCTGCCCACTGCTCGATAAACGCAGGCCCTTCCCTTCCCAAATCGCGAGAAGGCGGTCGTATCCGGGAAACTGCGAGAACTCGCTTGTTTCGATCACGGGGGCGGCGCTGATACGCCAGAGGAACCCATCGTGAGAACTGTCTGGAGGAAATTCAGAACCTTCCGGAAGAATCAAGAGCTGGAGCGTCTCACCCCGCCCGTTCTTCCAAGGCATCACTCGATAGTCAGCCGACTTGAAATGACGGACCTTCATTTGGAGGCAAGGCGCTTTCGACTCCACCACCACCAATTGCGTTGTGCGGCAGGAAGCTTGGGATCGCGGGCCTGAGCAACCGCGCAAACAAACGTGTCGAGCACACATGGATCTTGTCGCGTTCCTGTCTTACGGCAGAGCAGCTCGTAAAGCTCCTGACCATCTGCTTTCGCGAGCTGTTCCACGGAGCGAACTCCCAGGAGCTCGAAGTCTCGCAGCATCGCACGGCCAATACCGCCGAGATCCGAGAGCTCGCGCTCTTTCTGGGCAGATCCAGCCTTCGCCGTGGACTTCACCTTAGCCGCCGACTTCGATTTCATGATTGAAATGGTACTTATCCCTCTTGGCGATGTATAGAATTTGTTCATCATGTGGATGGCCGAAAAACCAGGGGGCGTGACGCTCTTTCTTCAAATTCAACCGCGCGCCTCTAAGACTGAAATCATCGGCCTTCATGGCGAACCGCCGCGCCTAAAGATCCGCGTTGCCGCTCCGCCTGTGGATGGCGAAGCAAATGAAGAGCTCGTCGCGTTTCTGAGCAAAAAGCTAAAGATCCCGAAGAGCCGAATTCATGTCGCGGCCGGGCAATCCGGAAAATTCAAAGAACTGTTTATCGAGACCGCTACCGTCGCGCAGATCGAAGCGCTCCTAGCCTAAGCCGCCCCCCGAGCCAGCAATGGAATCAACGTCACCCTCACTCCTCGATTCGGTCGGGTCAAGACGGTGAATACCGGAGATGGTGACCGAGTTTCTGGATCGATCTCGAGGCGAAAGCGACGGAGCATCTCTGCCAAGATAATCCGGGCCTCGGTCATGGCGAAACGTTTTCCAATACAGACTCGGGGGCCGAGACCGAAGGGAATGAAAGAACCTTCTGGAATCGAATGATCTCCCAGCCAACGTTCGGGCACAAACTGATCGGCGTCCTTCCAAACTTTCGGGTCTCGATGAATTGCCCAGACCGAGAACATAAAAAACGACGACCTCTCGCCCTTCTTCGCAACCTGTTTTCGAATCAAATAGGGCGCCGGGGGATAGAGCCTGAGCCCTTCATTCACGACGGCCGTGAGATACGGCAGTTTTTCAATTTCAGTGAGGTCCGGCGCCCCCGTTGAGCCGAGCGAATCCAAAATCTCTGTCCGCAAGCGGTTCTGCTTTTCTGGATGAGAAGCGAGCAGAGTCCCGATCCACGATAGGAGATGGGCAGTGGTAGCCCCAGCTCCCGACATGTTTCGAACCTCATGGGCAACGGAATCACGGGACGGGATCCTGTCGATCAGAGTATTCAGCGCAGAACCTTCTTTCGCCTGACTCCCCCTCCTGAAAATCCCAGACTCAATGAAACCCGTCACTGTCTGCAACGAGCGATGGAATCCTTTCGACGGCGATATTAGCGTACGAAGGCGCTCTTTTAAAAACAGCACGTCGAAGACGCGCGTCTCGAGGCCCTTCTCCACACGCGCAAATGCATGCGAGTACTCGTCACTCCCGCCCGGTAGCGATCCGTCGAGTGAACTTCCATCGAGAAAAAATCGCATCATGGATTCGTTGATGATGCAGCGGAACTCGTGATTGAGCTCAGGCGACTGGTCTCTCGCGCCTGCCCATCCAGAAAATCGATGCGATGACACTTCGGACAAAATCGCCGCCAGCTGGGCAATTGATTTTGCACCAAAACAAGCGGCGGACGCGTGCCGTCGGCCCTTCCACTCTTCGCCGTCCAAAATGATCAGACCGTCTTCCATGGCGGGGCTCAATACCCGGTTTTCCCAGCCCGTCTTGATATAGCCCTCGGGGCGATCGACGAGGATCTCGCGGCAAAGTTTTGGATCCGCACTGATGTAGAGATTAGTTCTTGGAAGCCATACCGCCAAAGTATCGCTGCCGGTTGCCGCAAAGAGCCTCTGCAGGGTGTTAATAAAGTGAAACTGCGCGCCGACCAAGTTCCACCCAAGGCGCAAAAGGCTGATGCGCTTCGCACGCACGGCGCGTTCAGGTAGCTTTGACGCGACCTCCTCGCGAGGAGGCGGCTCGACCTGGTGAAATGGGCAACCGCTCATTTAGGACTAAATCAGCAAGCCATATGCCCTCGTGTTGGTTCCATACCTGCTACTAAAAGCCCCAGATGGGGAAGCCGGGGATCGTGACACGCGGAATCGCTTGGATCATGCGCTATGCGACTTGGATCGTATGGACGTCCTTGATTTTGACCACCGTCGCGACGTTTTTCTCGGTCAAGCTCTACAAAAATCTTCGAACCGAGTTTGAGGAGTTGCTACCTGCCAAGGCACGAAGTGTCAGGGACCTCGGGCGAATTCGCAATCGACTTGAGTCTTCATCAAACCTAGCGATTCTGGTTTTTTCGGAACACCCCAAGGAAAGCAAGCGCTTCGTCACCGATCTTTCGAAAACGATCGAAAAGGAGCTCGGAGATCTCGTCTCGCGCGTCGAGTATAATATCGCGCCTGAAATTCGCTTCTTTAACCGGCGACGGGCTCTGATGATCGACATCGGTGACCTGAGAAAAGTGCGCAACTACGTGCGTGACCGAATCGACTATGAAACTAAAATTAGAAATCCTCTGAACATCTTCAGCGGAATTACCATCAATCCCCCGCTACTCGATCAGGACGCACTGAGTGAGAAATACACCGGACGCGTATCCGACTATGCCAAATTTAAAGACGGCTACTACGCCATGGACGGTGGGAGAACACGAGCTGTACTGGTCTACGCATCAGGCCAAGCCCTGGGGGTGCGAGAAGCGCTACTACTTAAGGAGGGCGTCGAACGAGTAGTAAAACGACTTGATCCGAAAAGTTACGCACCTGATCTCGATATTCACTACACGGGCGACATTCAGAACCTCGTGGAAGAGCGAGCGTCACTCATCTCCGATCTCGAGTCCTCGACCATCGCCGTCAGCGTCCTCGTCATGCTTGCTTTGGGGCTCTACTTTCGAAACGCGCTGGGTACCTTGGCGCTGATCACCAGTCTATTCGCTGGAACACTCTGGACCTTTGGCGTGGCCTACTTTGTCACAGGCTACCTCAACGCGAACTCGGCCTTTCTTGGATCCATCGTGCTTGGAAACGGGATTAACTTCGGCATTCTACTCCTTGCCCGATACCTTGAAGAACGAAAGCGTCATCCGCATCAAGAGGCTCTTCCGATCGCGGTGGTCAGTGCGCTGCCCGGAACTCTAACAGCAGCTCTTGCGGCCAGTCTTGCCTATGGCTCGCTTGGAATGACCGGTTTTCGTGGGTTCCGTCAATTTGGAACGATTGGCCTCATCGGAATGCTTCTCTGCTGGCTCGCTGCGTTTACCCTACTTCCGGCAATGCTCACGGTTCTCGATCGACGCTGGCCCGTTGTCCCACATCGAAAGAAGGAACCCTCTAATCGTGGATTCGCCCATATTGCTGCCTCCACCGTCGCAAAATTTCCGCGCGAAACATTGCTGGCGGGCCTGGGCGTTACTCTAGTACTCGGAGTTCTCGCCTTTCGACATGAGGGCCCCATACTCGAGACGGATACAACACGGCTCCGAGACCGACATAGTCTCGAAAAAGGCTCCGGCCACTTTTCAAAATACCTCGATTCACTCTTCGGGCGATACATCAGCCCGCTCGTCATTCTCCCGACGAGCAAAGAGAATGGCGACCAGATCGCCCGGAAGATAAAGGACCTCAAGGAAAAACAGGGCCCCTCGTCTCTGATTTCCTCAGTCTATTCCATCGGTGATTTCGTCCCTTCAAATCAGCGCGAAAAAATCAAGATTCTAGAGGAGATTCGAGAGATGCTACCGGCGTCAATCATACGCAAGCTCTCTCCTAAAGATGAGAAGCTGGCACGCGATTTCCTTTCGCCTGAAAGCTTTCATGAGTTTGGAATCAAGGACCTTCCCCCATTGATTCGTGGTCGATTCAGAGAACGTGATGGATCGGTCGGAAACCTTGTTCTGGTCGAGCCGATCTTTGACATCAAACGCATGCATGAGTTTAACAATCAAAAATCACTCATCGACGAAATCAGACAGATCACCGATTCAGTGGAACCCGGTGCCCCTGTAGTGGGCCAACTGCCACTCACTGTCGACATGATCGGCTCCATCACTACCGACGGACCACGTGCTACGGCATACTCGTTCTTGGCAGTTATTTTACTGACCTGCGTTCTATTCAGAAATATATCAACGATCCTCCAGGCCCTGCTTGCTCTTCTTCTCGGTGTAGGCTGGATGATTTGCGCCATGCTGGCACTGAATCTACGAATTAACTTTCTAAACTTTATCGCGCTGCCCATTACTTTCGGAATCGGAATTGACTACGGCGTCAACATTCTCTCTCGCATTCGACACGAAGGCCCAGCGCATATTATTGAAATTGTAAAAACGACGGGTGGCGCCGTTTCGCTCGCAAGCCTGACGACAATCATTGGCTACGGATCTTTGTTGATCGCCGGGAACCAGGGGTTTGTGAGCTTCGGTCGACTCGCGATTCTAGGCGAAATCACCTGTCTCACCGCAGCCGTTTTCATTCTTCCTGCCTACATTCTCTGGAGAAACGGCAGAAAACCGGAACAGGGCACTGGACTCACCAGACCGGATTCAGAAAATGCAAATCTCAAAGAGAGGCATCGAGCCGCCTAAGGAAATCGTTTCGACTCCCACCAACCTCCACCCAAAGCTACATAGAGAGCGACCCCATCTTGAAGTCTTTGCGCGACTGCCTGCGTGTACGAAACTCTGGACTGCAAGTACTGCGCATTAGCGGTCAAAACCTGAATGTAGTTTGCTACGCCGGAGCGATAGTTCACCCGGACGAGCTTCAGCGCTTCGCCCGTCGCGGCCTGTGATTTTGACTGCGCCTCGAGCGCCTCGCGATCATGCTCAAGTCCCCTCAACGTATCAGCGACCTGTGTAAACGCGTTCAGAACCGTTTGCTGATAGTCCGCAGCCGATGCTTTGTAAGCTTCCACCGCAGCTTCCTTCTCAGCGCGTAGCGTGCCGCCGTGAAAGATCGGGGCAGCGATCCCCGCCCCTAGCCCCCAGAAATTACTACCGCCTCGAAATAGATTTCCGAGTGAACGATTGTTCTGTCCGTAGGTCGCGTTCAAATTAAAGCTTGGATAGAGATTGGCCGTAGCGACACCGACTTGCGCACAGCTGTAGTGAAGTTCCGCCTCGGAAGCCAAAATATCGGGGCGCTGTCTGACCAGCTCCGAAGGTAGGCTCAGTGGAAGGTCCGGGGGAAGCGTCAGTTCGCTGAGCAGAATTCCTGGTGCGGTCCATTCGGACGGCGTCTTTCCTACGAGACTGGCCAACAGATGATTCGTCTGGTCGAGCTTCAGCTGAAGGGGCGCTAGCGAAGCCTCGGTTGCATAGAGCTGTCCTTCAATACTCAATAGGCCCGAGTACGAGGTCGTCCCTGCCATCACCTGAGCACGCGTGATCTCGATTTCTTCTTTCTGTGCTCTGACCAAATCCATCGTTGCATCGACCTGCGCCTGATAGGCGGCGCGCGCGATGAGCGTATTCACAAGATTGCTGGTCAAAGTGAGATAGGCGGCCGCCGCCGTGTATCGCTGAAATTCGACCTGGGCCTTTAATCCTTCTGCCGCGCGACGAGCGCCGCCAAAGATATCGAGCGCGTAAGTAACAGTTCCCGAGAGCGTAAAAAGGCTGAAAATCGTAGCTGGAAAATTCCCGCCAAATGACTGCGGGTTGGACTTCTGCCGAGTTGCATCGAAGCTTCCATCTACCTGGGGATAGAAAACACCATACCCAGCTTTCAGAGTCTTCTCACTCTGACGAAGCCGAGCCAAGGCCGCCTGAAGTGTGTAGTTTCCCGTCATCGCTTGCTCAACGACTTGATCCAGCTGAGGCGAATGAAGCAGCTGCCACCATCTCTCGGAAACTTTTGATTTCTCAGCCGTGGGGGCACTCCCCCCTTCTTTCTCGGGGGTAAATCGCTGCACGGCGGGCGCATCGGGCCTCACGAAATCAGGCCCGACCGCACACCGGAATAATGATATCGACAAAGCGCCAAGCACCACCGCCTGAACGACGCTTCGACGCCACATCATTTCATCACCGGTGAAAGCGAGGGTGCAGGCGCCGGAGACGGCGCTGACTTCGCATGTCCTGCCGTACCGGACATCTGAGCTTGCTGGCTTCCGGAAAGATAGACGTCGACCAATTGACCCGGAAAGAGATGAATGTCACTGGGCCGCTGAAACCTAAAGATCACGGGTAGGACGCGAACATCCACTCGCTCGAGCCTTTGATCAGAGAGCTGAATTTTTGGAGAGACATAGGGCTGAATACGGACAAACTCGAGTGGGATACTCATCGTGGTTCCTCGGATCGTCATCTGCGCTTCCATCTTTGCGGCATCCGGAAGTCGATGAACCAGGATCTCGTCGACATAGGTCCTCACGGCCAAATCGTTCTCCGAACTTCCCATCACAACGGCTGGAGTCAGTGCCTGCGTATAAGTATCGTAAACACCTTGAGACGAAACATAACTCCCAACACTGGTCTTTACCGCCATCACGACGCCATCCATCGGTGCGCGCAACTGGTACCGGTCCAACAGCGCCTTCGATGACTCGTAGCCTTTCGTCAGGGCGCGATACTGTCTCTCTTGATTTTGTATGTCGTAAACCCAGGCCCCCGCTCTAGTCAGCTCATACTGTCGGTTCGCCACGTTCAAATTCTTTTCAGCGACGTTCACCGCGTTCACGGCGTTATCAAGTGCATCGCGGCTCACCGATTTCGGGCTCAGGCGATACGACTGCTTCAGTTTGGACAGCTGATCTTGAACGTTCTTCAGAGTCGCCTTGGCCGCATCCACCTGGGCAGCATTCACCGCAAGGATTTCCTTTCTCGGTTGTGCCTTAAGCTCTTCGAGGAACGCTTGCGCCGCTTCCGCCTGCGCCTTCTGTTGCTCTGTTGCCCGCTTCTGAACCGAATCATCTATTTTCAGAATCGGGTCCCCGCGAAGCAGTTTCTGTCCTTCGTGGACAGAAATCTCGACCACGGTGCCCGCGACCTGGGGGAAAATATTCGTGTTCTCGCCGTTCTTCTGGAAGCTCTCGATAATCCCGGTCGCGTAGATGCCGTCGCCGTACGGATTCGGAGCAGGCTGAAAGACTGGTGGAAGAGCTGGCTTCTGACGGTGGTAGATAAAGGCGACTGCAAGACCCGCCAAAACCCCTAGGCTTGCGAATACGAAAAGAGGCTTAGTCCTCACTTTGATCCTCCTTCGCCGTTGCGGTCAAATTCCCGTCTTCCATTCGAAGAATGCGATGAGCGAATCCAAATATGCGACTGTCATGGGTCACCACTACGATGCAGCGTTGATCGTTAAGAATTTCGGTCTTCACAAAATTCAAAATGGAACGTCCCGTGTCGCCGTCCAGCGAAGCCGTCGGCTCATCGAAAATCAAAACATCAGGGCGTCCTACGAGAGCTCGAGCGATTGCGACACGCTGCTGCTCACCTCCGCTCAGCTTGACGGGCGCCAATCCGGCTCGGTTTTTCAACCCAACGATGTCGAGGTACTTCAGAGCCTCCTGAATCGAGTCATCCCAGTTCTTCTTTTTTAGAATGAGCGGGATTGCGACATTTTCCGCCGTCGTGAGCCGTGGGAACAAGTGGTAATCCTGGAAGACGAAGCCAATCTTATTGAGTCGAAACGATGCGATATCATCACTACTCAGTTTCCAAATATCGACATCATCGACGCGAACTGTTCCCTCATCCGGACGAAGGACACCGGAGATCATGCTCAACAGAGTCGTCTTTCCGCTGCCAGAGGGGCCAACGATGTACAGGATCTCGCCAAATCGCGCTTCGAATGCCACGTCCTTCACCGCGTAGGTACGGGCCTCACCTGTACCAAACCATTTCTTAAGCCCTTGAGCTGCTATTGCGACACCGGGCATGGCTTCTACCCCCGGAAGATGTCGAAAGGTTCAATTCGCAGCACTTTCCTGACCCCGATGTAGCTCGATACCGCTGCGATGATCAAAACCATCACAAAGGCGATTCCGAGATTTCCGTAGGTAATCACCGATGCGTAATCGGGAAGCCTGAGCTTTGCGAGAGTGATGAGCAGAACGCAGAGCCCAACTCCGAGCCCGTACCCCGTTAAGGCGGTAAAGGTCGCCTGAAAAAGAATCATGTACACAAGCTCACTCCCCTTGGCTCCAATCGCCTTGAGGGCACCGAACTTCTCGAGATTCTCCAAAATGAATGTGTAAAAGGTCTGGCCCGAGATCGAGAGCCCGACGATGAAACTAATCACCGTCATCAGAAGAATATTGGTTCCAAGGCCCGTCTGATATTTGTAGTAATCGCTAATCTTCTCAACAAACTGCTCTTTGGTCAGTGCCAAGTATCCAAGTTTTCGAATACTTTCCTGAATGCGCGGGATATCCCCTTCAGATTTTGGCTCGATGAGGATGTAGGAGATCGTGAAGCGCGGAGATGGAATATACTGAATCGCGCGATTGTAGGTTGTATACAAAGTCGGTACTCCGAAGAGCCCGCTGCTCGCCACCTTTGCGATCCCGACAATCTTTCCGGCATTGTCATTCAACTCAAACTCCGTCCCAATCACGGGGCTCTCAAGCTTGGTATATTCAGCATCCTTGACGATCAGAAACCCGTTCTCGGCAAAGATATCTTCAATCTTCCCATTCAGAAGCTCGGGTCGCCCATAAAGGCTCGCGTCATCGAGCCCGATCACGGTCACGGGCTGGAACGTTCCGCTCCTGAGTTTGACCAAGGCACCACCCGAGAAAAGCGGAACGGCATACTTCACTCCGGGAATACTTCGGGCGGCATCGAGTACGTAGTCGGGCATTCCAATGCTATTCGCGACGGTATTTACCGCGGGATCCATCACCCAGACCCGAGCTCCGATATTGATGACGGTTGAAGACGACTTGTCGAGAATCCCGGCGAAAAGCGAGGTCATTTGCACCATCAGGAAGACGGCGAATAGAATTCCGACAAGAAGCGCAATGAACTTCGCTTTGTCGTTTACCAAGAGTTTGTAGGCTAACCGGAGGACACCTTGCATCGCGGAGGGAGCCGCTCTTCAAGATCCCGGCCAAGCCGGCTGGAACTCGCTAGGCAATTGAATTGCACTCATTCAACTCATGGCTACTCGCATAAGAATACCGGACGTCCAAAAATCAAAAGAGTACTTCGAGGCAAAGATGGCGTTCACCACTGGCCCCGTCGAAGTCGATTACTTTCGAAATCAAGGGGATGACTTCAATTTGATCGATGTTCGAGCCAGAGAAGACTTCGACGAAGAGCATGCAGAGAGCGCCGTAGGCCTTTCTCAAGATGAATGGAACAGCTTCCGTGGTCTTTCGAAGGACAAGCTGAACATCCTCTACTGTTATTCCGAAGTTTGCCATCTCGCGGCGAAAGCGGCGGTCAAGTTTGCAGCAGCC
>FSSU01000009.1_pt1 | contig 10848 bp, 11 predicted proteins | sample 1637271 | NCBI WGS metagenome assembly FSSU01 (sample SAMEA3914819, study PRJEB12502) | metagenome | biome: forest; material: soil | place: Canada | collected 2010-06-26 | depth 0.3 m | reverse complement strand
GCTTCAGATGCATCGAATGCGGAGTCTTACAGAGCGAGGTGCAGAATCGCTGCACTCATTACTTTGTCGACACCGGTGCGGGCGAAGTCTGCGTTGCTTGCCGCAAACCGAAGAAGGCGCGCCGGGCGTGAGGCTGGAATCATGCACATAAGAGTTCTTTCGACCGGCTTCATACGTGTAAGCCATTAACTTCACTTGTGATTGTGCTGAGCAAACGTCAGCAAACAGACTGTTTGCAGAGCCTTGCGGATCATGACGCTGGTCTGTATAAACGCCGCCATGTCTGAAGTCAGAAAGGCCAACTACAGAAGGCGACTGGATCGCGTTTTAAGAGAGCGTACCTCTATTAATCCGCTGTACTCCCTTCGCGCTTTTGCGAGGGATATCGGTGTTTCTCCTTCCCAGCTTTCATTGATCTTGAATGGCAAACGCGGAATCTCTACGGCGCTAGCAAAGAAAATCGCGGTTCGACTTAGGCTCACCGAAGAAGAGCAACATACATTCGTTACCGAAGTTCAGAGTCTCCATGCACGAAACAAAGTCATAAAAGAAGCAGCTCAATCCGAACTCGCGAAGTTTGAAACTTCCCAAAACGCTACCTTCCTGTCGGTTGATGCATTTTCAGTGATCGCGAACTGGTATCATCTCGCGATTGTCGAAGCCCTTAAACTCCGCACAAAACTCAAACTGGAAGATCACACGAAACAGGTCCAGTGGCTTTCACAACGGCTCGGAGTACCTGAATTCGAAATTGAAGAAGCGACCGGCAGGCTCGTTCGACTCGAGTTAATCGAGTTGCGAAACGGAGTTTACTGCGCAGTAAAGGACACGATTTTTACGGGCGACCAAGTTCCATCCGAGGCCGTGCGGTCGTTTCATAAGCAAGTGATTCAAAGGGCATTCCAATCGGTTGAAGGTCAGTCGCAATCGGATCGCTATCTGAGATCGAGCATGGTCCCCATCGCGAAGAGCGATCTTCCCGCGATCAGAGAAAAAATTAAGAGATTTCACGAGTTATTGATTCGCGATTACGGAAACAACGAAAACGCTGATTCCGTCTACGCATTTTCTACACAGGGTTTTGGTATTTTTACCGAGGAACAGAAGCATGAAGAAATATAGGACGTATTTAGCCGTGTCCTTAGCCATGGGTTTCGCTTGGAGCGCTCAGGCCACTACAAGCGAAGGCGGGTCTTCCGTGGGAAATGGAGGAAACGTCGGCGTATGCTTCAATGACAAAGCGGTGGTGAAAGAAATCAAAGAAAATGGAAATCGTATTTCCATGGATCATTTGGATAAAATCACTTCCATCAAAGCTTTAGAAATTTATGAAGCCGAAGTGAAGTTCAATAGCACTGAACTGTCAGATAAAATGATGTTGTCTCGTGAGGATGAGGCGATTTCTGATTACCTAAAACGGATTATCAATCGCTACACGAAAGCCATTCCTGAGCTGCATTTGATCCTAAAAAGAGTTGCCTCAGAATTTAGGCCGGAGAATGTGCTTTATTATCAAGAAGTGGGAATTGATCGCATCTATGACACCGGAGAGAACTACTACTTAGACCCTTTGAAGTGCGTGATCGCCACAGCCATTAGGCAAACCGAAGTGGAAGGGTTTCCTCATCTCGAAATCGATAACCGATTGTTTTCGCACCCTAAGCACAGCGCCCAAAGTCGGGCGATTCTTTGGCTGCATGAGACCGTTCTTCGTTGGGCTATTGGTATTAGGGATTTAGAGCCTTCGCATACAGAAACGGCCAATACCCGCAGAGTAACGGTTGATTTGACCCAAAGGAGTCTGATCAGTTCAACTCTATTTAAAAGCCTATTGTTTAATAAGTTTTTGGGAGCTGAGCAACCCGATCAGACTGAGTCGCGATACTTTATTGTTCCGCAAAGAATCAGCGTCAGTAGAAAAGTTTCGTTGGGGTATGAAACGTTAAGTAGGTATTTCGATTATTTCCAGCTTTCGAGTTACTGGGACATTTTTGAAAAGTATTTTACGCCGGAGTTTTGGGCGGAGGGAGCTGCTTCAGGCGCTTGGACATATAACGCATATATTTATATCCAAAATAATATGGACAGGTGCTTGGCTGATCCGACTCGAAGGGCCTGTCATATGTTGGAGAATGACTTTGACTACTACGAAACCGGCGAAAGGCTTTGGCGAGCTGAACGATATCGCCCTGAGGTTATGGACTCGGTTAATACGTGGCAAAGAATTTTAAATGATGACTTGGACAAGCTTGCTCACACCACTTTCCGGAGAGGTGAGTTAAAAGATAGAATTGAAAAAGATCGAAAGTATCTCGCGGAATACCAGCAAGAACTGAAATCGGTAGACATGGCCATCGCTGGTTATAAGGCCGATCTAGATCGCTCGAAAGAAGCGATGTTGGGTTTTGTTCGAAAATATTCTGGTGAAGTAGAAAAGAATAAAGCGGTCATTCTGAACGATCTTTTGAAAAAAAGCGTTGTCCTTAGAAAGCAGATGCAAAAAGAGATTTGGTTGGGGCCAGAGAATATTGAGAAAATAAACCAAATGCTTGATTGCAGAATCGCTGCCTGGGAAGCAAATGAGTCTGAAAGTTGTGCAAGCGATACTCGGTTAAATCCATACAGAGTGGATTCGAGAATTGCCGTCCCGGAGGACGATTCGGACGACTCCTTCACTGGCATCAATAGAGAAGAGTGTGGGACCATCGGTACTACTGCTGAGAGAATCGCCAACTGCAAAGATGATGAGCTTGCTCAAATCGGGCAATTCGTTCTTGTAAGTAAACTTCAAAATACGGGGTCAACCTATCTCGATAAGAGATCGGGGTTACTTTGGAGCGATAAGCTGAGTCACGAGTATGTACATTCCTATGCACGCGAAGGGTGCGATAATTTGTATGGGTCATGGAGGGTTCCGACCACCGATGACTTCGCTACCGCAAAATCTGGGGGACTGGCGTTTTTGCCAAATATGTCTGCCAGGTTTTGGACTTCGACCCCTAATCCTGGAACCAGTGGTTCCTACTATGTGTATATGGGATGGATGGGAGAATTCTCCTCGGCTTTATCGAATGGCTCAGACACTGAGTCCGTTCGCTGCGTGACTGAAGCGAAGTAGCGACAAAAAGAAAAGCCCCTGAACTTCTGTCCAGAGGCCTTTCGATAATGCGCTCCCTGTTAAAATGCACGGTTCAGTGCATGACGGGCTTTCGTTTTTCGAACATTTTCCGCGTTGATATGCCCATGAGTAGAGTCAGATTTTGTTTTCTTTGGGTGGACTCTGGTGCATCTTCCCGGATGGAGAAGCGGTGAATCGTGGGCCCGACTCGCTTTTCCGGATCGAAGTCGGAAGCGGGAAAGATCGATAAATTACAGGTCTTCATCGGTAACTGGACCCATTTTTTCCCGTCATAAACTTCGGTATTCACGACATCGCGATCACTTGCCATGACCGTAAGAAATCGGCAGCCATCCACGTGCGCCTCGCCGAGTGCGGCGTATCCTTTCCCTCTTTCATGAAAGCCCTTGTCCTCAAGCGCGTGATTCATGGATTGAAATCTCTTTCCGAACCAGGGCAGCAGGGAAACCCATGCGAATAAATCGCGTATAAATCTTTTGGAAAATAGCCCACGCGCGACCGCGCGCGAGTGATCGAGCTTGATACCGACTTTCTTCCAGGAAGAGCCGATATCCACCAGGCGAATCAGCTTCTGAAAGTCTTGATATGAATCGGGATATTTCAGTAGTTCCAGATGAACCACGAGGTCGGATGGATTGAGGTTTTCATGTGGCGTCGCACTCGCCGTCACGTCCATCGCCAAGTCCCAGGCCTGTTTCAAAGTGCTTTGCGATAGCGTGGCGATCTCGCCGTTATCGTTGAAAAGCTTTGGATACGTTTGCATGAGCCCGGTCTCAAGATCTGGAAAAACGACGACCTTTCTTGCAATCACGCCTGTCGTTTCGCGCTCGAATCGAAAAAAATCGCCATAGTCTGTCGTGGAAGGGAAGCTGTTCTTGGCGAAGGTGAAAACGCTATTGTTCCAAAACCCATTCCAGCCGGAGTTGCTAACGACCCCCTCCCAGAGCTGGTTGATGCGGGGATCGCCTTCCAGAGAGACGGCTTTGGCGCCCGTTTCAAATAGTTTCCACAGTCCCTTGGCTTCTAGGTCTTTTCCGGAAACGGAGGGGACACTGTTGATCTGAGTCAGGTTTTTCATATCTGACATCGCGCCAATGCACTGCGTGTGCCGATATTCAGAAAAAGGACAAAGGATTGACGTGATGGGTCAATCCGCGAGCGGGAGATTTGACGGCGACCGGACCATCCCCCCCCAAACAAAAGGGGGTCATGAGTCGAATGCGGTTCGTGCTCGCTGCAATCGGTGTAGTCTTAATTGAATTGGAGTGCCGATGAATCGACTCACGAAAATCGCAATCGCCGGGTTCGCTGCCGCAGTTTCGGTCACACTCGTCGCCTGCAGTATTGGTGGTGGAATCGGACCCGATTCCCAAAACACTCAGTCGAACGTAGTCACGGATCCGTATAGTGGTCCCGCATCAACTCTCGTCGACTGTTCGAGCACAACTTCGGCCGGGGCGGATACCGCAAGCTCTATACCGGTATCGTTCATCCAGGATTTCAGCGGAGCGGCCGTCTCTTCCGTTCAGTTCGGGTTCGCCGTTTCATTTGGACTTTCGGGCACCCGTAACATCACCGTTTCGCTGGATATGTACACCTGTGGTGATGGCTCTTCGCTGGGAACGCTTGCTGGGTCGACCACATTTTCGGGAACCGCCGTTCAGTTCTTCAACTCTTCTTCCTTTACCAACGGAACCATTAATTTCCCGGCGCCTGTTCCTGTGAAAAACTGTCCGAGTGGCCACCGCACCGTTGCATTCGTTTTCTCAAACCCCACCGTTTCCGGAGGGGGCACTGCCGCTGACTTCATGGTCAGCGCGTCAAACGATGGGACATGCTCTTTGGTCGAGTCCACCAACGCCGCGAATCTGAGCGCCGGCGTGAAGCAGTACGTAACCGTCATCACCGGCTACCCATAAGTGGGACAGTTTGGCGGCCGTTGTTTAGGCTAGCAGAGCCCGCCCAAAGCCCATAGAGTTCTCCTATGGCCTCCTCGGGCGGGTTCTCCAATGTCATCATTTGCGACGACCACTATGTGAGTGCGCTGGGCATTGAAGCGCTGATTCGTGGGTATTCTCAAAACACTCTTCAGATCCGCGTGGCCTCCACGGGCAAGATGGCCCTGGAGTTCTTCCGGCAGAATGCCCCTGATCTCTTTGTGGTGGACTTGGGGCTTCCCGATATGTCGGGCTTTGAGGTGATCAAACAGGTTCGTGTAAGCTCACCGGCTTCTCGCGTGATCGTGCTTACGGGCCAGAGCGACCCCCTGGTGTTGCAACAGGTCCTCGGCCTTAATGTCGCTGGGATCCTGAGAAAAATGAATACAGGTCTGAATTTGAGCGAGGCCCTCAGTTTCATGAAGGAGAGTCCGGATAAGACTTATCTGGATTCTTCAGTCGAACGTATTTTGCAGGCCACCTCGGACCAAACAGTGACTCCCCGTGAGTATGAGGTTCTGGAGTTGATGGCCCAAGGGCATACGACCGAAGAAATCGCGAAGAGAATGAATTGCGCCGTAACGACGGTAAAAACTTACCGTGCGCGCATCATGAATCGGAGTGGAGTCAGAAACTCCGCAGAGATGATCGCCTGGTTTTTAAAGCGGAATGGAAAAACTGACTTCGGTCCCGATTCCTGGGCTCGATGAGATTTGAAAGTGCCCCTGATGAAGCGAGATAAAATTTCGCGCAATCATGAGGCCTATTCCTGAACCCTGGGTTTTCGAAGCCCTGGAAAGTAAGAAGTCTTTGGATGATTCCCGAATCATTTCCAATTTCGCCGAGTCTATTCCGCAGCCTTCGTCTCGGACTTTGACTTCAGCATTTCCATGAGCGACTTCGAGGCTGACATAAATCTTCTTTCCTTGCGGCGTCGAGCGAACCGCATTTGAAAGGATATTACGGAACACTGATGCCAGCATTTCAGAATCCCCCTCGGCCAGGATGGGGTGCTGCGTGGAAACATAAACGGCTTCAACGCCCTTGATGGTCAAGCGGCTCTGCAGCAGCTCGATTGTTTCTCTTAATAGCACGTTCCACTCAAAGGCTCTCTTTTCCGGCTGAAAACGCATCGTTTGGGTCTTTACCCAAGACATGATGTTGCCGACCAATTCCTGAGCTGAACTGGCTGAGTTTGAAAGCAGCTCGAACTGCTGGAACAACTCCGGTCCTGCGCTCTTTTGCAGTGCTAGCGAGAGGAGAACCTGGCTTTCCAGAAATCCGGTGAGGTCGTGAGCCAGGAGCGCGAGCAGGCGAGCGCGGAATTCCAGACCTTCGTTCTGCGCGCCGATATCGCGAAAGAAGAGGACCGTTCCCGGTGAGCTCTCGGTCTCGCTACCGATCCTCTCGAGCGCCAGATGAAAAGCGTGAGGTCGTCCGAAGCAGTCCGTCAGGATCTGCTCGCCAGGCGAATGAGGAACTGTCGGTAGAATCTTCTCGATCGGTTGACCCAGGAAATCCTCCGGCAATCCGAAAAAGCTCACCGCTTTATCGCTCGCACCCATGAGTCGTTTTCGATCGTCGATGACCAGAACCGGATCGGGTAGTTTTTTGAAAATCCGCTCCATGGCCAAAGGCACAACACTCAGGAGCCGGTGACGAATCACGGCGTACATGACCCCGACCTGGGTCAGTAGCAGCGAGAGGCTGCTGCTCACGACGTAGCCAAGAAAGGGATTCTCGGCAAAAAAGCGGCTGACCAGGGCGGCTCCGATTCCCAGGTTGAGAATCAGCACCTGGCGCCTGCGATACCCGTGTTCCTTCGCGAAAGTGATTGCACTCAAGACGTAGGAAAGAAGGAAAAGCAAAACCGACCACATGTAGAAAAAGTCGTACAGTCTTCCTGTTTTGAATTTTGCAACCGTGACGCCGTGAAAGACGGTGGGCTCAAATTCGGTGAAGAGAAGCGGGAAGGTGGAAGGGAAAAGCGCGATCAGGAAATTGAGAGTGCAGGGAGCCAGGATGATCCCGATAACCCATCTCTTGTTGAGCCAGTTCCAGCGGTCAAAAACGGAGTTGAGAAAGTACAGCCAGCTGGGCGCCACGAAGAGCATCGCCAGAACGCGCAAGTGAAAGAACCGGACCTTCTCGTCGAATCCTTCCGAGATATCGACGAGCACCGAACAGAAAGAACTGACGAGAAAGCAGGCGCTGAGCACAAGCAGCCAGCGAATGGAGCGCAGCTTTCTGAGCCGGACCGTATGGATGATGGCCAAGATGCTCAGAACAAAGGTGGTGAGATTACAAAGGGTGAGAACGATACCGAAGTTCACGCTGTTCCATTCTTGTCTTCATAATACGTGTCAAAGCCCGAGGGTCGCCAGGGGTATCAAGCCCTGGAAATCGCAGTTTGTCATCCTTTAGGAGGACAGAGGAAGGGGGAAAGGGGTGCTTAAATTAAGTGTCCCGAAAGACCTAGCCCCTATTGAAAGGCTGCCCGCTCATGACGAAAACTCTTCTCGTGATTCTCACCATGGCCAGTGCGCTCGCCAGTGAGGTCCATGCTCACCAATATGAAATCACCAACAATGCCTCGATCGGTGGCGTGAACGGCATGACCGGCTCTTGGGTCAAGTCCGCCTCCGACGTTTCCAACTATTTTACGCTCGGAGGGGAAGTCGCCTACCGCCGTGAGGAAAAGTTTCCTCATTGGCAGCTCTCTCTACCGATCAACATTCTGCTCAGCGAGAACAACTCTTACGAATTCTACCTGGGACTCAAATACAATCTCGATGCCGCTGACATACTGAATTCCTATTTCGTCGCACTCCGGCCGGGGTTGCGAATCGCGGGAGCGACCGACTTTCTGATCAATCTCGAGGTGGGGAAGAGATTTAAACTGACGGAATCCGTTTCGTACACTCCTTCGATCGGAGGGAAGTACGTGGTGACGAGCTCAAACCCGACGGGCTCATCCGTCTACATCACTCCCGTGTCGTTAACCATCATGCTCGGGCTGAATGGGGGGAAATAAGTCATGATCAGAAAAACTTTGCTGATGGCAGTATTGGCGAGTGCTGTGACGTTGAGCGCCTATGGAAAAGATTTTGAAGCGGTGACAGGTGCTTCTATTGGATCACGCGGAGGATGGGCGGGTACGCTCGCGGTCCCGACCGATGGATCGCAAGTGAAGTTCTCTTTTGGGGGAGAGCTGAATTATAGGCTCACTTCGGCGATCCAGCTCTCGGTGCCGGTGGACCTAGGGGCTACTTTCGGATCCGCCTCGTTCGCGGTCGCGGTGGGCCCCCAGTACAACTTTAATTCTGGAGATCTGCTGAATTCCTTTTTCGCAGCGGTAAGACCTGGCGCGAACTTTTCCCCAGGAGGAACGAACGTGATTCTCAATGGGATCGTGGGCAAGCGCTTTAAACTGACGGAATCCGCATCATTCCGGCCGGCCGCAGGTCTGAACGTGATTTTTGGAACGGGTGTTTCCTACTTTGTGACCCCCGTCTCCTTTTCTGTCCAACTGTGATCAGTAAGGGAAATTCCAAATGAAAAACTTTTCTCGCTTGCTCATTGTTTTGACCGCATTGGCTGCTTCCGGTTGCTCTGACTTTGAATTGGATGATGTGCGCCCCTACACAGGCCTCATCTCAGAGGTGCCGCAGTATGTGGTACTGAGATTCAGAAATTTCCTGGACTATACGACTGTTGGTCCCGGGTTCGCTACTATCGGTCACGATGACTTTTATACTGGAGGCGACTGCAGCGTTGCTCCTAGCGTCAAGGAAGTCAGGGTGAGCGATTCGGGTGATTCCGCGGTGGTGGAGCTGAACCGAGGGGACTGTCGGGGTGGTCAGGAATTTACGCTGATCATCGACATGACCAGGGCGCAAACTTACCCACGTACGGGAAAGCCGACCTATGGCAGGAACCCTGAAAAAGAAGGTGTGGCCAGGCGCAGGTATAGAATCAGTTCCGCGAGTAGCGGCGGCGTCGGAGGCGGAGGCGCGCCGGTCGCGGTGCTGGGATCGCCGAGCAGCTCGACGATCAACTCGGTTCAAAGCTCGACGGTTGATGTGAGTTACACGGGTGGACCAACCTCGACGGCTCTCTCGAGCTCCAGTGGTAACAGCATGTCTCCTCCGACTGGTCTGACGGCATCGACGGACGGCACGGCCTTCTGCTCAGTCATCAACCTCGACGGGCCTGGAGGAACGGGCTCCCCGTCCACCTCGGGGGCACAGATCACCGTTGCCGGATGTACCGGAAGCGGGAATCTCCAAGTAGGTGTCGCTGCAGGAGCGGCAAGTAACAGCACGGGTTCGTCCGCAGCGACTTCCACTCGAACGATCGCCGTTTCCAATGGAGGCGGAGGTGGTCCGACCACGATCTCGAGCGGGGCCACGGGTGTTGGCGGTATGGCATCGACCGTGGGCTTTTTCGGAATGAGTCAAGGCAACGGTGTGTCCATCACCTTTAGTGCGGCGGTTACGCAGTCTCAGGCGGACGCGGTCACCCTGTACTGCAGCAGTGATTCAACCTACGCGAACTCTCTAAGCGGGTCGGGCGGTACCGCGATCTCTGATCTAGGTAGCGCGACGTTGAGTAATGGCAGTCAAACGGTCGACTGGAGCCTGAACGCGGGCGGCAACATGACCACCGCGAACAATGCTGGCAATACCTACTGCTATTTGAACGTGAACGGGATCACGGGTGACTCGAGCGTGAATGCGAGTGCGAAGCTGCAGCTGATTCCGTAAGAACTGAAATGCCATCGTGTATGAGGGCCCGGCTAGAAAGTAGCCGGGCCTTTGGTTTTTTGGGTATGGTACATGCTCTTTGGTCGAGTCCAGCAGCGCCGCGAATCTGAGCGCCGACGTTAAGCAGTACGTAACCGTCATCACCGGCTACCCATAAGGTCGTGCAATCGAGCGAGACGGCGGTGGGAACACTGCCGGACTGAGGTAGGTTTTGCATAAATCGCAACGCGGCAAATGCACTGCGTGTGCAACCTCGGGGCATGGAAAGCAAAGAATTGGTAAGTCGTTTCATCGATCGCGTGAAAGTGATCATCCAAATCTTGGATCGCGATGCGGACTCGACCATCCCCAAAGATCTTGAGAAAGCCCTGCTTTGCACTAGTGGCCAAAGCGATAAGAGTCGGTCATGATCATGGAATGAAAAGCCTCATCTCCCTGATACTGATGTTCGCATGTTCGTCCGCCCAGGCCGGAAACCGACTCGAACTGGGTGCGGGTCTCGCTGCCAGCAGTTTCTCGACGACTCCGGATTCGCCCGGGCTCAAGGGGCACTCGGGATTTACTGCGGGCGCACGGTTCGACATGGATCTCGGCGGGATTTTCTCTCTCGAGCCCGGCATAGGGTACGTACCGAAGGGATTCTCGTCCGGAACTTTCGATCAAGTCGTTCATTATCTCGATATACCGGTGATGGTGAAGGCCCGGATGCCAAAATTTGGCCTCTTTACACCTTTCGTCGCCGTAGGACCGGGCTTGGGCTATGAAGTGACGACCTACGCATCAGTTCTGGTTGGCATGGTTATCGTGAAAAATTTCGACCTGATGATGAATTTTGCCGCCGGTGTCGAGGCCTCGTTCATCCCAAAAATTCCGGTCTTCTTTCGCGTCGGGTACTCTCTAGGCCTTTTGAACGTGATCGACCAGGATTCCAATCCGGGTCTTGAAGCGAAGACGAGAGCTTTCTTGATTACGACCGGTGTCAGCATCCCGTTGGAATTCTGAACCT
>FSSU01000097.1_pt1 | contig 11403 bp, 10 predicted proteins | sample 1637271 | NCBI WGS metagenome assembly FSSU01 (sample SAMEA3914819, study PRJEB12502) | metagenome | biome: forest; material: soil | place: Canada | collected 2010-06-26 | depth 0.3 m | reverse complement strand
TTTTATGACGGCAATGGTCGCATCAAGAGCCTTCTTGATCAGAGCAAGCGCCGTCTCGACTTTAAGTACAATGAGGCCTCAAAACCGATTGAGATCATCGACCCGGCTCTAGGCAGCATTACGGTGTCCTATAGCAACAGTGGCGAGATTAAGAAGGTTGAGAGCTCTGCGGGCCGTAAGATCGCCATGGAGGTCACCTCGGCCTTCCAGAACCTGCTCGACATCATTCGTCCTGCTGGGGTGAGTCTCGCGCTCTGACGGGTGTCTAAACCCTAGACAGCTTCTGTCTAAAGGGCGAAAACAGGGTCCTTTAAATAGCTGATATTTAAGATTATTTTGAACGCGCCTCTGGCATCCGCTTTGCACAATAGCTACCCAGAGAGTCAAAAGGAGTTTGGAATGAAAGCTAATATGAGTTTGAAAAAAGTTTCTGGCTGGATGATCGCGCTGAACTTGGTGGCTTCTGTTGCCGCGGCAAGCGCACATGCACAGTCTGCTAGTGGCGAAATGAAGTCGGGTTCCTGCTCAAGCGTAAATAGCAGCACAGGAACAACGACGGTTGCTACTTCGACGACTACCACGACCACCCCAACGAGCGGTGGAACGGTAATCAACGGTAACAGCCGCTAAGTCTTAGGCTTCGTTCATTCGATTCACTTCAAGAGTCCGGTGTAAGTGCGCCCGGAATTGTCGCTGTCTAGAGTTTGGTCAGCTGTGACGAAAACGACGACAGTGCAAGTGAGATGGGATTGAAGTTAAAGGGGTTTTCAGACTGTGTCGCTGGCACCCCAGTTGCTTAATAGGTCCGAGAGAGAAACGTTCGAGAGAAACGTTTAAGGAGTAGAAGATGAAAAAGAAAACATGGTTGATCGTAGCAATGGGACTTTCGTTCGCGCCAGGTGCGCTTGCGGATGTACCACGTCCAGGACAGTTGGCGCTTAGCGAGACTCCAGCAGAGTCACATAAGTGTCTGCTCAGTGAGATTAAGAGCGCAGACTTCGGTGCACCTGTCTCAGGACAGCGTGGCGCCCCAGTTCAAGCTAAAGGCAACACCGCTATTAACGGTGGCTAACCTGAGGGCTATTCAGCTCTTGGATTATCGACCGAAGCTTTTGTCGCTCGTTAGGTGAGATTCGATCTATTTCGGCTGTTGAACGTCCGCTTTTCGCCGAATTTTGAGATTCGTTTTCACCGGTCGAGATTCGATCTTTCCAAGAACGGATCTTGGTCATCGTTTTGTCCATCGCGTGATCGATTGATTTCGCCACCGGCTTTTCAGCGCGGTAGATTCGATCAGGCGTACCACTCACGGCTGCCATCGTAGACTTCACATGGTCCGAAATGGTTCTGCCGTCCCACTTCACCCAATTTCCCAATACCAAAACCAGAAGCGTAAAGAACGTGGCCTTGAACATCAGGGCGATGGCTTTGAACATTAGACGTCTCTCCATACTGCGAGGTGGATCTCAGTGATCGTACCGTCGCTCTGTGGGTGAAGATAAGTGCGTGTGATCGGCTCGCCCTGTTGGGTGAGAATCGAGTACTGAGTCTCGCTGAGAGGCATTGGGGGCGAAACCATGATGATGCTATCGCTCTTCGCGGACTGGTCACTCAGGCCGTCAGCGAGACGGCTTGCGAGCGTGTTTCCGAGCTCGGTGTAAGTCGAAGTATCGAGACCTTCGTCAAACAAGACGATCGCAAGGCCGCGCATTTCGCCATAGAGCGAGAATCCGACAGCCTGAAGGCCGTTGGCCGAAAGGGAAGAGGGAAGGGCTTCGCTCTCACCACTCTGTGGAGAGACCTGGCCCAGGTGATAAAACGTGAATTCGCCCGGAAGGGCGCCCGCGATTAGCTCGCGAGGTGACTGCTGTTCCATTGAGTTCATTGCTTCTATTATCCGATTTTCTGTTCGCGGGCGGTTGAACGCGTTGTAGGGCGTTCTTCGCCGGTGACGGCGCGTTCAATGGTCTTCACCACTTCTTCCGCGCTGAAAGGTTTGAGAATGTAATCTTTTGCGCCGACGTTGATCGCTTCCATCACCAAGTTTTCTTGGCCCATGGCTGAGACGATGACGACCTTCGCATCTTTGTCGAATTTGATGATCCTGCGAGTGGCATCGATGCCGCTCATGTGAGGCATCACCACATCCATGGTGACGACATCTGGCTTGAGCTTCGCGTAAAGATCAACTGCCTGCTTCCCGTCACTCGCTTCGCCGACGACCTGATAAAGGGCTTCGGTGAGAATGTCGGTCAGGGTTTTACGGACGAAGGCGACATCGTCGACCACCAGTACCGTGCGTTTCATGCTTAGTATCTACTCCATTTTAAAACTGTAAAAGGCTCGCTCGGACTTCATGTCCGTCGCATGGATCAGTGTAACGGGCCTCGTTCCAAAAAGCGAATCACTGACAGAATTCTGACGTGAGCAGCCTGACTATGGGCGTCAACTCCCTTTAAGAATGCGAACGGACAAGCCGTTCGACCAGAACCAGCTCAATGGCGCGCTCGCTGGCCTTACGGATCGTAAACTTCATCGAACCACCGGGGGTGTCGAAGTAGAGCTCGTCCCGGTTGCCTGGGATGCGGCCGAACTGTTGAAGAAGAAAGCCCCCTAGGGTTTCGTAGTCACCCTCGGGAATCTCGATGTGAAGCAGTTCGTTGATCTGCCCCACTTCCATGCGGGCCTGAATCAGCCAGCCATTCGGACCGGTCTCTTTGTAAAGTGCGCCTTCCGAATCGTATTCATCCTGAATCTCGCCAACGATTTCTTCGACGATGTCTTCGAGAGTCAGGATGCCAACCGCTCCCCCATATTCGTCGACGACGACGACCATCTCGTCGTTCTCGCGATGCATTTCGAGAAGCAAATCTTCCAGGGCCTGCGTCTCGGCGATGTAGCGTGCTGGGGTAACGAAGCCGCGCACGGCTTGATTCAAATCGTTGGCGGCAAAGAGATCCGCGACGTCGATCACGCCGATGATGTTATCGATTCGGCCCGAGAACACGGGCATGCGCGAGTGGCGATGGGCCTTGAATCGTTCGAGCGCGACGCGAATCGTTCCCTGTTCCTCGATCGCTTCGACTTTAACGAGTGGAATGAGCGCGTGCTTCGCTTCGGTGTCTTTGAAATCGAAGATGCGTTTGATCATCTTCTTTTCGGCCGGTTTGATTTCGGACTCGTTCTTTCCATATGAAAGCATCGTGCGTAATTCGTCGCGCGTCGTGCGGCGTTTACCGGCGAGCATTTCCTCGATCGGCCCGAGCATTCGAGACAGGCGATTCGTGTAGGCCGCAATCGCGCGCGTGATTGGAAAGAAGGCCCAGTAGATGGAAGCAACGGGGTAGGACACCCAGGGTGCAAACCGGTCCGCGTAGCGCTGGTAGACGGTTTTTGGAATCAGCTCGCCCAGCAGAACGATCAGCGGTGAGGTGATCGCGATGGTCGTGAATTCAGGGTGGACCGATCCGCGTTCAATCAAATAGAGCGAGATCAAAGACGAGATGCCAACCACACAGAAGCTCGTCATGAGGAGGGTCGAGGAAAGGACACGCTCCGGATGATTGGCGAGCTCGAGCGCAAGTTTAGCGCCGGGCGAACCGCGGCGTGCTTGAGCCTTAAGCTTTAGCTTGTCCGCCGAGAGCAGCGCAAGCTCACTTCCTGAGAAGAAGCCTTCGAGAATCAAGAGGAACGGAACGATGAACCAAAGGACGTTCGTATTCACGGTGTCCCCCGGCGTACTGCGATCTGTTCAAGCTCGTCTTCATCATCTGGAATCAGATCCTCGAAGAGGGCCTCGAGTACGTCGTTCATGGTGACGACGCCGATGGCCTCGCCACCTTGATTCTCGACAATCGCCATGTGCATTTTCTGTTTCTTCATTCGGAGAAACAGTCCGTTCACGCGAAGTGTCGGTTGCACGACCATGGGTTTGCGCATGAGCACTGCGACTGTACCGTTGAGCGCCTCTGCGTCGCCTTCAAGACGCGCGAGAAGCAAGTCTTTGCTGTAGAGCACGCCGACGATCGACTTCTTGTTCGCACCGACGATCGGAATGCGTGAGAACTGGCGTGTCGGAAGTGAGCTGAGCGCCTGTTTGACCGGAGTATTCATCGGCAACGCGAGCACTTTGTCGAGCGGGACCATGATCTCGGAGACTTGGGTGTCATCGAGATCAAAGACGTTTCGGATCAGCTCCATCTCGCTCTCTTGAATGTCGCCTTCTTTGTGACCTTCTTCGAGCATCGAGAGAAATTCTTCCTCTCGAAGCATCTGTTCACGAAGCGGATATCCTCCGCCCTCTTTGTTTCCCAAGGTGCGGGAGAGCAGGTCGAGAAACCCCGTCAGAGTCGCGCGGACAGGCTTGAAGAAGTCGTAGGCGATTGTCAGTGGGCCCGAGCTGAGGGTGGCGACGAGCTGGCTTGCGCGGGCTGCGATTACTTTTGGCGTGATCTCGCAGAGTAGGAGAACGATTGGCCAAGTGATGAGCGTGCCGGCCAATGATTGAAGCGCCCAGCCCGGTGCGTTTGGAAAGAGACTGTGAATGATGGAGTGGAACCGAGAGTCGGCCGCCGACTGTTCCCACTCGCGCGAAACGGCGCTTGCGATCATCGTCGAGAGTGCGATGTTCACCACTTCGCAAATGACGAGCACCACGAGAAGCAGGCCGCTTGGATCTGAGAGAAGACGTTTGATTTTTCTATGTGAACCGCGGAATCGCTCTTTCAGCGAACGCAGTTGGAAACGCGAAAGTGAGAATAGGGCGATTTCAGCGGCCGAGAAAAAAGCCGCGATCCCGACGAGTACGATACAGATAAGAATTTCGAGTAGATTCACGAACCTCTATCGTAGCGGATCTTGCGGCTTCCGCCAAAGGGCGGCATTTGCCGGGCAGAAGTTGCCGGCTGGTCGAGAAACTGTCCAAATACAAAACCCCGGGCTCCGCTTTCGCGAGGCCCGGGGTTCTGTTGGTTTCGGTCTACTACTTTACTCTGAGCTTAGCCGCGGCCCTTTGCTGCGAGTCCGCCGCCAGCCGCTGCGATCTTCTTGCGGGTGGACTTTTCTTTCATTGGCGAGACAGGGCCGGCCGTTGCACCCGAAGGGGCTCTTTCACGGCTGACGTACTTATCGACCAAGGCTACTGCGAGTACTTCATCAATCGTCTTCACCGGAACGAAGGTGAGGGCTGCCCGATACTCTTCTGGGATGTCCTCGAGGTCCTTCTTGTTCCTGTCCGGAATGATGACGGTTTTGATGCCGTGTCTCATTGCAGCCAGAGCTTTCTCCTTCAGGCCGCCGATCGGAAGGACTCGGCCGGTCAGGGTGATTTCACCCGTCATTGCCACATCTTTTCGAATCGGGTTACCGGTCAGCTTTGAGATGATCGCGGTGGCCATGGTGATGCCGGCCGACGGACCATCTTTCGGAATACCGCCCTGAGGGAAGTGAACATGGATGTCGATGTTGGAGAAAATATCCTCGTCGATACCGAAGTCAGTCGCTCTCGAGCGGATCAGACCCAGCGCTGCTTGCGCCGATTCCTTCATCACGTCACCGAGCTGGCCGGTGAGAGTGATTCCGCCTTTGCCTTTCATCGTCGTGGTTTCGACGTAGAGGATCTCTCCACCTACGCTGGTCCACGCGAGTCCAGTTGCGATACCCACTTCGTCCTGCTCCTGTTCGTCCTCACGGATGTAGGGAGCTGGTCCAAGGAACTTGTGAGTCTGTTCCTTGTTGACGATCGTCTTCTCAGTCTTACCTTCCGCTACGAGACGAGCTGTCTTGCGGCAGAGAGTGGCGACCTGTCTCTCGAGGTTACGCAGGCCCGCTTCACGGGTGTACTGAGAAACCACGGTTTTGAGAGCGTCATCGGTAATCTCGATCTGGTCAGCTTTCAGACCGTTTTCACTGATCTGTTTAGGAAGGAGATACTTCTTCGAGATGAAGAACTTTTCTTCTTCCGTGTAGCCGGAGAGCTGGATCACTTCCATACGGTCTCTGAGAGCGCTCGGGATGTTGTCCAGAACGTTACAGGTTGCGATGAACATGACATTCGAAAGATCGAAAGGCACGTTGAGGTAGTGGTCTCGGAACGAGTTGTTCTGTTCCGGGTCGAGAACCTCGAGAAGCGCTGCCGACGGATCGCCGCGGAAGTCGCTACCAAGTTTGTCGATCTCGTCGAGAACGAAGACTGGGTTATTAGTTCCAGCCTGTTTCAGACCCTGAATGATTCTTCCCGGAAGAGCGCCGACATACGTACGACGGTGTCCGCGAATTTCGGCTTCGTCTTTCACGCCGCCCAAGCTGATGCGAACGAATTCGCGTCCCAAGGATCTTGCGATCGAGCGTCCAAGCGAGGTCTTACCGACACCCGGAGGTCCAGAGAAGCAAAGGATCGGGCCCTTCATCTTGTCTTTCAGTTTCCGGACGGCGAGATACTCAAGAACACGTTCTTTGATCTTGCCGAGGTTGTAATGGTCGTCGTCGAGAATGGCCTTAGCGCGTTGAAGCTCCAAGTTGTCGACCGTGGCCTTGCTCCACGGGGTTTCGACCAGCCAGTCGATGTAAGTACGAAGCATCGAAGCTTCGGAAGCATCCGGATGCATGCGCTCGAGGCGGCCAAGCTGTTTCATGGCCTCAGTCTCGACCTCGCTTGGCATCTTCGAAGCAGTGATTTTATCACGCAACTCGTTCACTTCTTCCCCCTTTTGATCCCCATCGCCTAGCTCGCTTTTGATGGCTCGGATCTGCTCGCGGAGGAAATACTCCTTCTGCGACTTGGTCATCTCGTCTTTTGCCTGAGAGCGAATCTTCGCCTGCAGGGTGAGGACTTCGATTTCCTTTGCTAGAATTTCGCTGATCTTCGAAAGACGGTCGACGGAGTCGGTCGTCTCAAGAATGACCTGTGCTTCGCTGACTTTCAGGCCCAGGTTCGATGCAACCAAATCCGCCAGGCGGCCTGGATCGGTGATGTCATCGAGGACCATCAGAATGTCTGGGCTCAGAACTTTACCGAGAGAGATCACGCGTTCGAGTTGTTCGCGAACGTTGCGCATGAGCGCTTCGGACTCGGAAGCTTTGTCCGAGTTCTCTTCGTTGATCTTCTCGATACCGCACTCATAGAATGGCTGTGTCTGAGTGAACTCTTTGATTTTGGCTTTGCACAGACCCTGAGTAAGGATCTTGATGCGGCCGTCTGGAAGCTTGCGCATCCGCATAATCATCGAGACCGTACCGGTCTGATAAATTCCGTCTGGTGACGGATGCTCGTCGCTGATGTCTTTCTGGGAGGCCAGCAAAATCAGCCGGTCTGACCGTGAAAGAGCTTCTTCGACCGCTTTGATCGAAGAATCACGCCCGACAAACAGCGGGATGATCATATATGGAAAAACGACGATATCCCTCACAGGTAACATCGGAAGCGAATTCGGAATCTCTACCTGTTCGCCGTCGTAATTAGTAACCATGCCTGTCCCTTCTGCTCTCTCTGGTTGCGGGGACCGAAACCAATGCGTCGCCCTTATGAATCGTTTCGGGGATAGGGGGTTCTCTCTTTAGGTTTAATTTGGAACCGTACGAACTCTTTTTACACATAAGCTGCTGAAATAATGACTGTTCGACCGAAGTGAATTACTCCGGATGCAGCGCATATAATCCAAGTGGGATGGCTGGGAAGCCTTGATGGCCGCGGGAACACAGGGGATTGTGTCTCGCTATTCAAGCTGGCGGCCTTTTGACGGCGTCAGCAAAGAGTCAGAAGTTACCCGGAATCGACTAGCGACAGTGGCGGGAATTGACGGAATCGGCGCAAAAATCATGGAGAGAATTCAGCATGATTTTTAGTTCTCGGTCATTTTCCGGCGCAACTCGGATCGCCCCGAGCTGGCTGCTTGTGTAGGTTTTCGCTGGGGACTCGAGTTTTTCCCACCACGGGGCGTAGTGGGTCTCGCGCGCATGGCCTGGAACGACACGAACCTCGATGTACTTGTCATCCTTGTTCAGGTCTTCTGCGTAGAAATCGATGTCCCAGAGATGAATCTTGGCCGAGCCGTCATTTGCGCGATCAACCGCAGTGACTAGAACGGCGTGGACATCGACAGAGCCGCCGAGAACTTTCTCGGAATCCTTTGCGGTAAAGAGGATCTTCGTAAGCTCCCCGCGTGAAAGGCGGAGCTGAAGATCATCGAGAAGCGCGTCGATCTGAGATTCATTCAGGGGCTTTGTCGAAGAGAAGAAAGTCGAAAGGTTACCGACTCGAATCGCGTGCTCAGACCAGAGCTTCATGGCTTTGAGCTTCAAGTAGAATTCGATCTCGGGAACTTTTGAGAACGAGCGGAAATCCGCAAACCCTGGAATGACCTGTGCTTTTCCTTCCAAGATGAGGTCGATGCGCGACTGGTAAAAGCGAAACCACTTTTCGTTAGAGCCTAGTCCACCCGGTGTGTAGGTCGGAACATCGCTGGTCGCCGCCGCGTCGTAGAAAGCGAGTTCCGTGAAGAACCGAGCGAATGTCGAGAAGCCCCAGCAGTAGCCGAACTCGCGATCTGAAATTCCGGTGTACTCGTAGTCACTGTTCACGAGGGTCGGACCGTTTGCGGGTAGGATTTTACCTTCACTGAACCGCGAACGGTGGAGTCCCCAGTAGGCGAGTAATGAGGAACTTTGTTTGATGAGCTTTTCGTAGCTGGATAGACCCGCATGCTGGTGATGGTTCTCGGGATGCGCGAGGTGTTTGACCGCGAGCTTCGTCTGCGGCATAGGATGCTGGAGCTCGAAGTGAAATCCGACCTCGGGTGAAGGGTCTTCCGAGGCCTGCGATCTTTCGGTCGCAAGCTCTGCCGAGCCTTCTCGTAGAAGGACGGTACGAGGGACGTCGCCCGATTTAACAACGACCGGTAGCCCCATCATTTCGTAAAGAGGACGCGAATCACCGCTGGGACCGCGGCTCGGACCGCGGCTTGCGCCACTGGTCGCACATCCTTCAGCAATGAGGCTTGCCGATGAAATCAGCAGAGCAGCAGTCATTATTCGAGGGGTCATCTTTGGCGCGGTCAGCATCTTCGTCAGAGGATGACTGGAAAAACAGATTTACGAAATGTCAGATTAATGTCGTCGCTCGGAACCGTCGAATAGCCGCGGTTTAAATAGAAGCGCGTCACTCTCGAGTTTCCCGGATCTGCTGAGAGCTCGACGAATTTGAAATCGTGGAGAGCGGCCTGAGCTTCAAAGTCCTGAAGGAGCAAGGTGCCGAGTCCTTGTCCACGGGACGCCGGGAGAATTCCTAAAAACTCGAGGCGAGCGCCGAACCTGATGCAGATGCCCGTCAATAATCCATCGGCTTTCAGTACTCGGGTCGATGTGTGATGAATTCGGAGCGCCTCCCTCTGCCTCGACTCAGGCAGATAGGGGAAGCACTCACTCATGAGCTGGGCGAGGTTGCCGAGATTCCCAAGATTCAAAGATGCGGCAGCGACGATTTCGACCTTCATCTTAGAAGAGCTTGAGTTCAGGAGCTTGGTCGGCCGCGGTTCGGCAAAGCAGCACGCGTCTTGATCCAGACTTACCCGGCCACTCGGTCGGATTCATCGCCAGGCAACCGTCCGGGATCTTGATCTGTTCGCTGATCGGAGCGGTCCAAATGCCATTCTTTAATACTAACCATTGAAGAACCGGTTCTGTAATAGACGAGCTATCAATATAGAAGCCGGAATCGCCTGTGGCGGTGTGGACGCGTAAGAACCATGAGTTAAAGACTTTTCCGGGTAGGAAGCTGAATCGATAGATGGGGCGACGGGAGATCACATCCACGCCATCGGAGCGGTGAGTGTGGGCCACGAGAAAACGTCGCGTTTGAAAGATCGCCTGTGTTTCAGACGGCCGGGCAAAGCCTGTCAGGAATCCGACGAGGGGTTCACGTGGATCCGTCTCTTGATGAATCCAGGACTCGACGACTTTTCCGTTTCCGTCCAAGCGGCTGAAGCGGGCAGTGGAATCGTTCTGAAATCCGACGACATCGGTTCCGCTCACGTCGTCACTCGAGAGCTGAGTCCCTTCGAGTCTGAGAATTCCCAAATCGAGGGCCGACTCCGTGAAGCTGCCATCTCCAGAAGTTTTCACCGCGTAGGTGAAGCGCTCGAAGTCTCTTCCGATCGAAACCAAGAAGGTCGCTGTGCCTGCGCGCAGGTCGTCTGAGCTTTGCGGAAGCATTCCGAGGGGGACCCAATCGCTTTCGTCGAGCTGCGGACGGGAAGGAGGGCGGCGTTTCAACAATTCAGCGCGCCATTTCCAATCATCAATGAGCCGGGTAGTGAGTTCGATGCGACCGTTCACGAGCTTTGGAGTGAGGTAGTACCAATGAGGGCCCACTGAGCCGTCGCGCGCTACCCAAGGGTCTGGGTTCTGAGCGGCGGCTGGAATAGGACCGGAGGATTGAAAGGCAATTCCCGGTACGCGACCGAGGACTGGGTCTTGAATGCTGAGCCAGCCAATTGGGTTCTGTGGAACCGCAGCTTCGGGCTGGTAGTGCCAGACCGAGCGAGTCTCGCCCCAGAGCGGTTGGCCCGAAGAGTTGAAGAAGGCATACACGAGCTCACTTTGTGTGTCGGTCTCGTGGAGGGCCGTCACCCAGTAGTCGGCAGCGCCGTCAAAATTGGCGTCAACCTTTTGAACGGAAAGGAGTCGTTCGACACCAGGAATTTTAAGCGTTCTCGGAATCTCTTGAATCGAAGTCTCGCGGCCTTCGAAAACTCGAAGCTCGACGAGGCCGTCATGAATCGACGAGGTGAAAAACGAAGGGGTCGACGAGAGCTTGAGCGGATCAGGGATCGAAGAGAGCAGGGACGAGAGCAAGCGTCCTTCGCCCGAGACCAATGCGATGGCAGGACCCGTGAATTGAAACGGAACATGGGTGAGATCGCGCTCAGTATTGAGTTTGCGAATGAGGTGAACCGAACGAGTGAAGGTTCGATCGCTCGATTCCGTGCGAACTCGAATCAACAGATCACGGTGGTCATCGCTGGTGGGGTCGATTCCTCGGCCCACGGTCTTGAGCTGATAGGATTCGCCTGCGGCGAGTGTTCCAGTCCAGGTGCCATCCCAGCTTTCCTGGGAAGCCGGGACTGCAGCCGAGACCACCACAGTAAGAGTGGCAGGGCTTACTCCATAGTTATGAAGCGCGATCTCGCCTTCAACCGTGCCTGACTCGATTTCGACTTCCCAAGAACGAGGCTCTTTTGAAACCGGCTGAACCCAAGAAGTAATCTGCGCTCGGAACATGGCGCCCAGTCTCATGACTCCATTGAGGACCGGACGTTTCTCGGTAGGCACGCCGGCCATCGGAGTCGTCCCTTCAGGTGCCGGAAGCGCGCCCGCGTAGAGGCGTGCTTTGATTTCATCTTCAGTGAT
>FSSU01000100.1_pt1 | contig 11416 bp, 3 predicted proteins | sample 1637271 | NCBI WGS metagenome assembly FSSU01 (sample SAMEA3914819, study PRJEB12502) | metagenome | biome: forest; material: soil | place: Canada | collected 2010-06-26 | depth 0.3 m | reverse complement strand
ATCTCCGGTCTAAGCCACTGAATCCAGTACTCTCTTACCACCGTTAGTGGTTCGACCACCGTACTGCGGCCCCAGCCATAATTCAAAAAAGCCCTCGCTCGAAAGAGCGGGGGCTTTTTTAGTTTCTGGGGTTTGAGTTGAAAAGGAGAGCCAGCTCGCAAGTCCGGAACTACGACGTGAGCTGAAGGCGGCCGTTTTCGATTTGAATCCGACCATCGTCTATGTATGAAGATTCGAATGATTTTTAAGAATCGAATCGCTGGGGTTTCATTCGTAGTAGTCACACTCTCTGCTTTGGGCTTTGGCTGCGGAACATCGCCTGAACCGCGGACGGTCAATCCGACCCATCCAGTGGTTGCGCAAGTCGGGACCGAAGTGCGGGCGCTGACGAATGAAGAAGCGAATGAGATTTGCACCAGTGCCTATTGCGAACCTAATTATTTGATTCATGTCGCCATTCCTCCCGGGGGAAGCGCTCCACTGCATCCTGTCGTCATCCCGACAAGCGAGACTCTGGACTACTCTCGAGCACGGATGAACGTATCTGGGGCTTGGGCGCTGACCCAGGGGAGTCACGAGACGATCGTTGCGGTGATCGATACGGGGGTTCAGCTTGATCATCCGGATTTGAAAGACTCCATTTGGGCCGATCGCGACGGGAGCCAGGGATACGATTTTTCTAAAAATCAGCCCGGGGGTGCGGACGACCAGGGGCATGGAACCCATTGCGCGGGAATCATTGCCGCTGAATTGAATGGAATCGGAATCGTCGGTGTCGCTCCCCGAGTTCGAATCATGCCGCTGAAATTCACAGGAGTAGGCGGGTCAGGAGATGTCGCGACCGCTATTAGCGCCATTCATTATGCAGTCGCACACGGAGCCAAAGTCATTTCAAATTCCTGGAGTGGCGCGGAGTCTCGGTTACTCGATCAAGCGGTACATGATGCAGTCGCAAAGGGCGTGTTTTTCGTGATCGCGGCCGGAAACAATAATATCAATCTGGACGCGCGGCCGATGTTTCCACCGGGAATGCCTGATGCCATTCGAGTCGGTTCCAGCGGTGTAGAAGATGTGCGAAGCGGTTATTCCAATTACGGAACCAAGAGCGTGTGGGTTATGGCGCCAGGTGAAAAAATACTTTCAAGCTACCTCGGCGGCGCTTGGACTTATCTTTCCGGCACTTCCATGGCGACGCCTCAAGTTTCGGGTGCGATCGCTCTCGCGCTTGCGGTTAATCCGACGCTCCAGCCGGACGAAGCGAAAAAGGCACTTTGCGAAACGGCGGATCCTGCGCTCAAGTCGGTTTCAGTCTGTGGAAGAATCGACATCGGAGCGTTCGTACGTAGGGTAGCGGGCGGCTCTCACTAGTTTTTGAAGCTCAATTGCCGGCGCCCGTGCTCAGGTCGACAGAAGAGAACCCGATATAGGCTGAACTGCTGTCAACGGAGAGCGATGACGAGAGCGTCGCGCTTGGAACCCAAGCCGTGAGGCTTCCATCGCTGAGCAGGACTGCTCCGTAGAGCGTTCGGGCAATGCCATTGAGCTGGTCGAAATTTCCGAGGAGATAGGCGCTTCCTCCTTGAATCTTGATTCCATCGACGGAGTATCCGTCCGGCGGATCGGTTGTATGCGCGATCGGATTCCACGAAGTCAGAGCTCCGGTGATGCCGGAAACGGCGGCGAGACCGGTTCGCTGCGAGCCGGTCATCCCTTGGAAGTAGCCTCCCGAAAGCACGGTGGAACCGTTCGAGACCATGGAAGTCAACTGACCATCCATCTGCTGTTTGACGTTTGAATCAAGCGCGCCGGTCGTCGGATTGATCGCGGCGACTTGGAAGTACGGAACCTCACCAGGTCGAGCAAGGTATCCCGAGACCCAGATTTTCCCACCAATCTCGGTAAGAAGATTTCCGTAGGTATTCGGAGTGCTCGCAGTCGATGTAAAAGGTGAGGCGAATCCAGAGAGAAGGGCGCCCGTCGATTTGGTCACTGCTCCGATGTTTAAACTTGGATTGCCTTGAATTCTGCTGAAATCTCCCGTGAGATAAATTCCAGAAGAAGTCGCAAAGACGCCTTGTGGAGTTCCGTTGGGCTCGGGGGCCCATGCTGTCGGAGTTCCGTCACTTTCCAGAAATGCCGCAGCATTATTACGGACGACCGATGAACCGCTCGGATCGTAGACGTCCGTAAAATATCCGACCAGATAGACGACACCGGAATCGACGGCGACTTGATAGCAATCCGTTGCATCGTAGGCGGTAAACGCGTTCCATCCCGTCTCTTGACCAGTCGTGGAATCGAGTGCTGCCATGCAGTGAATATCCGAGTTTCCACCGATTGAGTTAAACCGTCCGACCGCGTAGACGCCGTTGGCCCCAATAGCGAGATTCAGGATGCTCGCACCCGAAGAGGGTTCTGGATCCCAGCTTTGAACAGCTCCCGTCGAGTCGAATGCTGCCATTCGATATCGAGGCTGCCCGCCAGCAGTATCGAACTGGCCGGATACATAGAGAGTTGAACCGTCAAAGGCGAGCGCGCTAACTGCACCGTTCAGACTTGGGGTAAACGAAGAGTCGACCGAAAAGTTTGAATTCAGGTGTGCGAGATAGGGCTGCGAGGTTCCCGCAACTTGAGTGAAATATCCACCTACGTACCAGCCACCGGCGCCGTCGGAAACGGTCGACGTCACGGGTCCGTTTAAAACGGGAGCGCCGGAAGAATAGGCAGCAGTGCTTGTGGAAAGCTGCGCGAGGTAGGCCTGATTGTGAGTGAAACCCGAGAGCGCAAAATTTCCGCCCGCATAGAGAGTTCCGCTGTTGTACGCGAGCGAGCTTACCGTACGGTCAAAAGAGGTTGAGAAAGCGGGGTCATAGACGCCGCTTGCACTCAGGTGAATCACTGGACCGGGTCGGGTGACCGATTCAACACCCGAGATGTACCCGGCGAAATAGCAACCGCCTGCGCTATCGCCCACGGTCGCGTAGAGGTCGCCGTCCACGGCACTCGTCGAGCCAATCACTGCTCCGCTCGTCCCATTTAGAACGGCTGGCCTTGCGGCGCTTACTCCGATCCCGGCGTTCGAAGCGACGCAGAGATTTGCACCGCTGCTTGCGAGCTTCGTGATCCCCGGATCAGATGTCGATGCTGCGTCAAACGACGTCACGGTCCCCGAGCTTGAAGTCGTATCGATCGCAGCCAGCCCTTCTCGAGTGGAACCGTTCACGGATCCGAAGCTTCCGCCGACATAGAGGGTCGTTCCGTTATAGGCCAACGCCTGAACGATTTTCCCGCCGGTAAAAGACGAGGGCGTGAAGGTGAGTGAAAGCGGCGTCAGTGCTCTGGTCGTCAGATCCGAGGCAGCCACGAATTGGCGAGCAAACCCGCCGATAAAGGCGGTTGAAAGACTTCTTCCGACGTAAATCGACGAGCCCGATAGGGCCAGCGTCGTGACGAGTGAGGTCCCGGATAGGGATAGACCCGCGTTCCAGGCAAGCATCGCCCCAGTGCTCGGATCGGCGGCGCTTGCATACCGGGGACCCGTCGGTGCCGAGTTCGAAGAGTAGTTACCTCCAACGTAGACCGCAGAGCTGCGTGCGGCGATTGTCTGAATTGCGCCAGACGTACTTAAGTTCAACGCTGGGTTCCAGGTCGTAGCGGTAGCGTTACTCGCGCGCAGGGCGACGACACCTTTTTTCCCCGACTGGCCACCGATGGTGACTCCGGATCCGCCCATTGGAACACCGATGTAAACGGTGGTGCCGTCCGGGCTCACGGCCAGGCCCCTAATTGGGACCGTGCCGCTGTAAGCGGGATTCCAGCTCGTTGCGGTATTGGTCGTAGTGATGTCGAGGGCTGCGACTCGGTTCCTGCTTTGACCTGCGGCAGTAGTGAAATTTCCCGCTAGATAGAGAATATTTCCGGAAAGCGCGAGTCTGTTCACCAGCGCGGTTCCTCCGGTTATATCGCCGTTCCAACTGGACAGGCTCCCACTCGAAAGATTGAAGGCGGCAATACCACCTCGAGGGGACGAGGATCCGCCGACGGTAATCGTCTGGAAGTTTCCGCCCACATAAAGGGTTGTTGAATTGGCCGCAAGCGTTTGGGCTCCGTTGTTCGGTGACGGATTCCAGTCGTTCAATGTTTTAGTCGTGAGATCTAACGAGGCCAAATAGGATCTGGGTACTCCGGCGATCGAAGTAAACGTTCCCGCCATGTAAAGTGTCGATCCTGAGATGAGCAGATCGGAAATAGACCCCCCAGTGATTTGGAAATCAGGAAAGGATTCGTCCAGACTTCCGTTCGCGAGGAGGTGCGCCAGATGACTTCGGTTTCTATTGCTCACCGTCGTGAAAGTTCCGCCCACGTACCACCCGCCAGAGCCGTCGGAGGCTGCAGCCGCCACCGATCCCCCCGCAATCACCGGAAAGTCGGTCAGAGTGGAGAGATGCTCGCCGGTAGTTAGATCAAGAGCGGCCCCCGAACCTGTCGAATATCCGGCCCGAGTGAAATAGCCGCCAATATAGAGGCGAGTCGAAGACAAAATCGAATCAAAGATGTCTCCGTTGGCTGAAAGTGGCGGCGCAGTGAGAGCTGGCAGGCTCGCCCCGGTGGTGATCGCGATGGCAGCACTTGCTGATCCGCCACTGTTTGTCCCGGTGATCGTGTAAGTCGTCTGTGAAGTCAGGGCAGTCGGTGTTCCCGTGATGACGCCGGTGGAGGGATTGAGTGACAACCCGGCCGGAAGCGCGGGACTCACTGAGTAGCTCACGACGGATCCGCCGGTATTGAGCGGGCTATTTGGCGTGATCGCACTGCCCATCGGGTAGCTGACCGGGTTTGCCGTGTAGGTAAACGCCGGCGCAATGTCGTTTACGGTGATTTGCAGACCGACATTCGTGCTCCCGATACTGTTTGTGGCGGTTACCGTGTAAGTCGCGGTCGGAGTCACCACGGTCGGTGTTCCGTGGATATTTCCCGAAGTTGAAAACATTGCGAGTCCCGTTGGAAGTGCAGGGCTGATGCTGAAGCTGACGATAGCGCCTCCGGTGCTTGTGACGGTGTTAGAGCTGATACCCGTGCCGACTGAATAGGTCGCAGGATTGACAGCGTAGCTGAATGCGGGAGGTGCATCCGTCACTGCGATTTGCAGGCCGACTGTGGCGCTTCCGATGCTGTTGGTGGCCGTCACGGTATAAGTCGAATTAGCTACGATCGCAGTCGGCGTTCCGCTCACCGTTCCTGTTGTCGGATCGAGAGAGAGACCGGCTGGAAGGGGAGGGGCCACGCTGAAACTGGCAATCGTCCCACCCGTGCTTACCACCGTATTCGGCGTGATCGCGTTCGTCCTGATGTAGCCTGCCGGATTGACCGCATAACTAAACGCGGGGGCGATATCGAGAATCGTGATTTGAACGCCGACAGTCGCGCTCCCGCCACTGTTGGTCGCGGTTACGGTATACGTAGCGTTTGCCGAAGGTGCTGTAGGAGTACCGTCGATCGCACCAGTAACGGTGTTGAGCGTGAGCCCCGCCGGAAGGGCCGGACTCACACTAAAGCTGGTGATTGGCCCACCGGTACTGGTCACGGTATTTGCCGTGATGGCGCTGCCTTTCGTATAGCTGGCAGGATTCGTCGCATAGCTGAATGCCGGTGCGACATCGTTGACTGTAAGATGGACCGAAGCGCTTGAGCTTCCGCCTGCATTTGTTCCGGTGACCGTGTACGTGGCGAGAGGCGAAATTACGGAGGAGGTTCCGCCGATGATGCCCGTAGATGTGTTCAAAGTGATTCCTGCGGGAAGTGCCGGACTGATCGAGTAGGTCGCCACCGTTCCGCCCGTGTTCACGGGGGCGTCCGTCGGAGAAATCGGAACTCCGCGGGTGTAAATGGGAGTCGGTACGGTGTAAGTGAACGCGGGAGGTGCGATGGTCACCGTAGTGCCGACAGTAATGGTAAGTACGGTTCCATTGACCAGAGCCCCAAACGTCACGGTACCGATTCCGGTGCCCGTGAATACCGACTGGAACGCGCCGCCGCCGAGGTCCGTGACCGAACCTAAAGTTCCCGTTCCGGGGCTGGAAGTGACGGTGAACGATTCGGAGGTGACACCACTCGGATTTGGGTTTCCGACCGAATCGAAAAGCGTGAGCGTAAGGGTCAGCGTACCCCCGACGGGCACCGTTGACGACGAAACAGTTAGAGTGCTGTTTGCCGGCGAAACCTGGCCGCCTTGCACAGCCACGGCGATGAGATGCTTCAAGCGATTTTCGGTCGGATTGTTGAAGCCCATCGAGCAGCCAGGGGCGACGAGCAATAGGGTGGGTATAATGAGCCGCGAAACGGCGATTCGAGTGATGAGGCCAGGTGCGGTCATTTAGAATAAATAATATATGTATAAGAAATCGAAAGGAAGGTGTGTCCTCATAGACACACCCTGATTTGCCTCGTTAATTGTGCACGACTGTAAACGATGGCTCTTGGGTCGATCGCCGCTCTCGCTGCATGGAATGGGACGGAAGTATTAATAAAACTCTAAGCTATCCAAAAGTCCGGAAACTGACCCTTTAAAGACAATGTAGACCGAGTGCACTCCCGTTGGCACAGGGCTCAGATTGGCGATCATGTAATGGTAACTCGTTAACGAGTTGCCATTGCTGATCGTACCTGTACCCACAAGAGGACCATTGAGAGCATCTAAATGGACTTCGTAGTTCACGCCGCCTGAAGTCGTAGCCATCGTCAGACGTAAGTGAGCGAGCGCACCAGCTCCAAAGTCCAGATTGGTGAAGCTCAACCAGTCGCCGGCAACGATCCCGCTCCAAGTCCCACCATTAAAATCCATTCCAGACTCACCATCAGCGGCTTCGGCCTGCCGTAAACCCGAAGCGAGTACCGAGCCTAAGGTGCGAGCATGAACACGACTAGAAGCTGGAGAAATCCAGCCATTCGAATTTTCAGCCCGAACAAAGTAGGCCTGGTCTGTGTTTTGTGTAAGTCCCGTATCCAAGAAAGAGGTTGCCGAAGCAGGCAAGACCGCAATATCTCGCGAAGCACCGCCAGCCGAACCGCGGGAGAGTCGAATTAAACTGGTTCCTGCAGGGGCCGTTGACCAATTGACCTGAACTGAAGTGTTTCCAGTGGCGACTGCCGTGAGTCCGCTCGGGGCCACCGGCCATGAGCGCTGAGCTCCAGCCGAAAAGAGATTCTGCCCGTAAGGCAAGGCACCCAGATCGGAACTGCTGCCGCTAAACGTGCTACCGGCTCCGATAGCAAGAGCTCCGGCACGCAACCGAAAATCGGCTTGGTCGGGAGACTGAAAGTTTGAGTTGAAGGGATTGTCCTGAAGATTGGTTTGTAGCGTAGCCGTAGGCATGAGGTAGGTTCGCTGAGTGCAGAGATTGTTTGCGAAGAAATAACCCGCTACAGCCGCATTTTGAGCGCTACCGACTCCACAAAGCGATGAGCCGTACGAAGAGTTCTGATAAATTTTGATGTTGGCGTCATTATTCGCGGGCGGAGTTTGACTGCTATTGAACCCGTTTACGTTAAAGCCGCTTTCCACGTCCCACAGGACGTTATTATGAACGATGTAGTTGATTGAAGCATTATCCAGATAAATCCCAGCGTTGGATGCACGGAGCCCGGTACCACTTCCGTGCACCAGGTTATAGGCGATTTCAGATCCTCCGCCATCATTCGCGTAAGTGTAGGTTCCGCCCAAATCAGCGGTTTGCAGACCGAAATCAAACAACTCATTATTGAGTATTTTAATGTTGCTAGCGCCATGGTCGATCGCGCTTCTTCCCGTGCGATACAAGGAGTTGAAGGAAATTACGTGATTCGATCCCGTTACGCTGATGTTTGCGGAGTAATCAGCGACATAGTCAGTGTCATGGACCACGCATTGAGTAACCGTGTGACCACTCCCCAGAAGACGGACGCCATTTCCTGAGCTGTAGGCGATATCGCAGTTTTTTAAGATATTGCCCGTTCCATCCAAGATAATTCCCGTGTTCGGTCTCAGGCCAGGGGCAGGAACAAAGTTATGGGAAACATAACGAGCTTGCAGGCCATCTAGTACGACTCCGGTCGAAGCCGGCCCGGTTTTCAGGCTGGTGGCGAAGAGAGAAATCCCCTGGAGCTGGATATAGGAGAGAGCGCTCAGATCGAAGCCATAGTCGCGGCGTTTGGCTTCAACTATATGAGTCGCGGGAGAATCGCTCGCTGGCATCCAGACGGATATATTTCCGCTTGTGCTGTCACGAAACCATTCACCGGCAGAGTCGATCTCGGATGCCTTCGCTTCAAGCCAGTAAGGATTTCCGGCAACGGGATCGTAATAAGAATCTATGTATTTAGGGAGTAGAACCGTGATTTGTCCGGGAGCACTCGCTGTGACTGATCCAAGCGCCGAGTTCCACTGTGATCCCGTAATCAGAACAATGCGAGTACCCACCCAGTATCCGCTCGCTTGCGTGAGTTTGGAGTCGTACAAAGTAGCCGTTGTTCCGAGCGATGGTCCGCTAGTCGCGTGAGAGATGTTTGTTACGCTTTCAACTCTGCTGGTAACGGGAGTTGAAACCGAGGTCGTCCCGTTTGGCCAACGTGCTTCCAAAATCATCTTGCCATCGACGAACAGCTGATCTCGTGCAGCGCCTAAACTCCAGTTCATGGCACTTGAAGAATAAACCGAGCCCACAGGATTGCCCAGACCTGTGATCAGGTCGGCTCCACTGACTACAGGTATTTCTCCTGGGTAAGCCGCGAAAGTAATCGGTGCCGCCTGAGTTCCTGAATTGGCAGGAACAACCGTTTCACGGTAGGTGCCAGCCCGCACGTAAACCGTATTGCCGGGAGCCGCAACGCTTGCGGCCTTCTGGATTGTCAGGAAAGGAAGTGAGAATGTTCCTGGATTAGTGTCCACGCCGTTTTGAGCGACGAAGAATACTCCGGGCGCGTCTTTTACCGTGACTTTGATCCATTTATAAACAATCGCTCCGTAAGTGTCTGCCGATTTCCAGAAGAAGGAGTAAACACCTACGTCAGAAGGGGCCGGAGAAAAGGTGAAAGTCCCGTTCCCAGAACCATTATCGCTGAATGCGGCAAACTTAGGGACCGTGCTCACCGACAAGACAAGAGGATCTTGGTCAGGATCGCTTGCTGATACGTTCACGGTCGCAACCGATCCTGCGTTCATCGTAAGATCAGAGGAAATAGGGACAGGAAGTTGGTTTTGGAAGACAAAAAGCAAATACCCGTTCCAATTCACACTCGCCGTACCCGCGACGACTGAACGGGCGTCAAGTAGACCAATATCATAAAAGACGCTAGACGAAGCACTTACGGTCTCTACCCCGTCGAGAGTGATCGATCGCAGAATAAGGCCGCGATCTTCAGTTCCAACCCATCCGTCATTATAATATTGGATCATGATTTTACGGATCGAGGACTTAGGAACGTTTGTCGAGAATGAATAAGTTTGTAACGAAGAGGTCGCTGCCTGGTCTCCAATCACCTGGTCATTGACGTAAACTTTGAAGCTTGGAAAAATGCCTCCGGCAGGTACGCCAGACGCTTTGACCAAAATCGCTCGAGAGACTTGAAACGAAACAGGAGTCGTGACGTTTGCGGCGATCCCGTCCGATGCGGTCACTTGAAAAGAGTAGGTCCCCGCGCTACCTGAACCAGGTGCGACGACGATTTGTGCGTTTCCTCCACCCAGATCTGTAAGAGTGGCCATCGCTGGCAACCCGGTTGCAGTCCAGGAAATCGGTTTGCCGGCTGAGCTGCTTGCGCTCAGAGCAATAGTCGCACTCTGACCCTCCAGGACATTCAGCGAAGCCGGTGTTGGACCGGCGACAGTCAGAATGTTGTTCACGGTGACATTAACCGTCTTACTTCCAATTCCCCCGTAGGTATCGGTTGCTATCAACGTAATGGGGTAGACGCCTGCCTGGCTGAGGGAAGGAGAAAAAGTGATCGTCGCCGCGCCGGGGCTAGCTGCTGCGCTCGGAGCGGAAAAAGCTCCGAAGCTAGGCATTCCTAAGCCGTAAGAGATCGCCATCGGATCTTGATCAGGATCGGCTGAAGAAATGGACATCGTCGCGATGTCACCCACGTTCATGACCAGGTCTGAAGCAGTGACTACAGGTACTTGATTTTGGAACGCAAAAACCATGAATCCGTTTGAGTTCATCGCGGTCGTACCGGCTTGCACAGAGCGAGCGTCGAGTGCGCCCACGTCGTAATTGACGCCAGAAGCGGTGCTTGCGGTGACTACTCCATCTAAGGCAATGGATTGCAAGACGAGGTTGCGATCTTCCGCCCCCACCGTCGCGTCGTTCGTGTATTTTACCATGATCCGCCGGATGGATGATTTCGGTATACTGGTTGCGAACGAGTAAGTCTGAAGTGAAGACGATACGCTCTGGCTCCCAATCACCTGATCGTTGATGTACACATCGAAACTCGGATAAACTCCAGCCGCAGGTATCCCGGAGGCATTGACCAAAATCGCCCGGGAGACTTGAAAGGGAACTGGAGTGATGACCGCAGGGCCTTTTCCGTCCGATACACTGACTTGAAAAGAGTTACTCCCCGCGTTTCCTGATGCGGGAGAAAGAGTGATCTGTGCCTTTCCGGCTCCCAAGTCGGTGAGTGAAGCGAATGCCGGTAAACCGACGGTACTCCAGCTCATTGTATCGCCATCTGGATCGGTTGCACTCAATACGGTGGTCGTGCTCTGACCTTCTAGGACGCTGATATTTGCGGGTACTGGATCCATCACAGGAATTCTGTCATGGGGAAAAATCAGATAACCGTTTGAAGGCATTGCCACCTGTCCGGGGATGACATTGATCCCGTCGAGAGCTTCTCGGTCATAGATCACCCCTGGACTCGTTGAGACGACAACCGCTTCGGAGTCGATCTGAATCGACTTCACGTAAAGATTTCTGTCTTGGCCGTTGATATTCACGTTGTTGTCATAATTGATCATCACACTGCCAATTTGGCCGGCAGCAAGAGGAGTGGTAAAATTAGCGAGCATCGTTGTGCCTTGCGAATACGCGCTCCCAATTACAGTCCCATTGACCATCACTTGATAGTGAGCCTGGACTCCTGCAGCCGGATCACCCCTTTGACTGACTTGAATCGTCGCCGCAGAAGCAGCGGTGGCTGTGAGGGACGCTGCCAAAACATAAGTGGCAGAAAGACCCAAAACTTTTTTAAGTCGCATCCACGTCTCCAAATCACCTATATGGGCAGCCATTTCTCAAGGCTAATGGACCTGCCTTCTCCCCGGAATGTGTCATTTATGATTTATTGAATGAACTGAGTTAAATAACGATGAGTCAGGGGTATGTAGCCGATAGTTCTACGTATATTGGATTGAGCCATCTTCGCGAGAGCGAGCAGT
>FSSU01000006.1_pt1 | contig 11785 bp, 8 predicted proteins | sample 1637271 | NCBI WGS metagenome assembly FSSU01 (sample SAMEA3914819, study PRJEB12502) | metagenome | biome: forest; material: soil | place: Canada | collected 2010-06-26 | depth 0.3 m | reverse complement strand
GGTGGTTCTTACTGAACTCATACTGAAGGAAATAGTTTTTGATTTCCCAGGAGCGATATCCAGCGCAAATGACAAAGTCATCGAAACCGAAACTGTAATAGTAGCGCATGATGTGAATCAGGATCGGAACTTCCCCAATCTCGACCATCGGTTTCGGACGCAAGTGCGTCTCCTCGGAAATTCTGGTTCCCAAACCGCCGGCAAGGATAAAAATCGGAACATTCTGACTCTTACTCATCGCGCTACCGCATTCGATTCGTTTTTCGACGAAAAACCAAAGTTCATCAACATCATCAAAATCAAACCCGAAAAGATGAGATTCATAAAATTATTCTGAACCAAAATCGAGCCGCCCTTTGTTGCATACGAGTAGAAAGTACTGGTCAAGAAGAACAAAAGCAGAAAAATAGCTACCCCGCGATTGCGCTTTCCCTGCACCAATATGGGAAGCGACATGACGACGATCGGCACAGCAAGAGGGACAAGGGCCAACTTATAATCGTTGCTATGCGACGGCAAAACCAAGCCCACGACCAACAACAAAAATAGCGCAACAATGTTGTTTGCCACCGAGTGCTTTCGGATCACGTTGAACCAGGAGACCAAAGCGCCGGCGATCGCAAGCACCCAAACCGTCATGTACACCGGATAGAGGCTGTTTTGCTTCTCCCTAACCAGCGAGAAAAAACTATGGATCGAGATCTGAGCAAATCCATATTCGCTGCGCCGATTCAGCGCCGACACAGACTTAAGGAACGATTGCGCAACTTCGAAACCAAAAACGAATATAAGCGCCACGTTCGCAAGAATCATCGCGGAAACAGTCTTGAAATTCTCTCTCAGACTTTTCTTATGAGAGTAGAAACCAAAAATGAAAATCATCGGATAAAGCTTCATCTGACAGCCCATCAGCATCAGGGCATAGGCCAAGGGCTTAAGCTTCGGGGAACACAACTGATAAACGTAGATCGCCCATAGAGCCAAGGCGACCGCTATGACGTTCCATTGTCCGCGCTCGATTTCGAACTGTAGTCCGTAGGCATTCAGTCCAAAAAAACCAAAGGGTAGCGCAAGAAGCCACAATCCACTCAACTCAGGCACTTTACGGCTCACAAGATAGGGCAAGACGGTCGCGACCGAAAGATACGCTGACAGCGTCATAAACGTCAGAATCCTGTAAACGACCGGAAACGGAAAAAGAGAGGCCCATCCGAACATGGGCAAAGTAAGCGGTGGAAAATGGGCCGCACCGGTTTTGAGCATCTGCCCGTGAAGCAATCCTTCTTTCCATTCGTTTTCAATCGTCCAAAGCCATCTGAAATCGATGCCAATAGGCGGAAAGCTTGGAACAAAAGTAGGAAACTGCATTACTTCCGCTGAGTTCAAAAAAATCGGCGCTAGATAAAAGGCGACGTAGCTCAGGACAAGTCCACCAAAAATAGCGACCGATATTTTTCCAAGTTCGAAAGTGTTTTTCATTGATGACTCTCTGCAGACAAGATTCGCCGCGTCAGCTGAAGTTAATTCGTTTTTTCTCGATGACCAAAGGGCGCTTAAGTATGTGCGCATGAATAGAGAGTATGTACTCGCCAAGAATTCCGATAAAAAAAAGCTGAACGGACGAAAAGAAAAAAATCGCCGTAATAATGGATGAGAACCCGACGGGAATCTCCTTCCAAAAGAAAATTTTTAAAAGGATATGAAACACCGCAAGCATGAAGCTCAGGATCGCCATCGAAAAACCGAGCATGGCCAAAACTCTGAGAGGTGCTTTCGAATGACTGACCAAGCCCAGCATTGCGGTGTCGTAGAGGGCGTAGAAGTTATACTTCGTTACCCCCTTTTTCCTAACTGGCTGGCGGTAGACGATCTTTGCCGTTTCAAAACCCAAGTATGAAATCAGGCCTCGAAAATAAGGATAGGGATCGCTGAGTTTTCTCAGGTGCTCAATTACCACTTGGTCATAGAGCCCAAACCCTGTGTAGTTCTTTGTCAGCTCAATCTCGGAAACGAGAGTCACAATATTGTAATAGAGCTTTCGAACCGCAAACATGAGGCGTGACTCTTCGCTTGAGGTCTTGACGCCCATTACCACTTTGGCTCCATTTTCCCAGTTCTCGACAAAAGACCGAATCATCTCCGGAGGATCTTGGAGGTCAGCGACAAGCAAAATCACTGCGTTTCCATTTGCCTGAAGCAATCCGTAAAACGGGGACCGAACCGGACCGAAGTTTCGATTATTTACGATAATCTTAACGTTTCGATCGGCCTGCGAAATCTCTTCCAAGACTTGGACAGTCCGATCTCGCGAAGCGTTGTCGATGAAAATGTGCTCGTAATCGTACGCCGGCAACGAGTTGAACACTGCCTTGACCTGACGATAGAGCTCTCCTACGTTCTCCTCCTCGTTGTAGCAGGGAGTAACGATAGAAATGACTGGTCTCTGACTCATAGAACCCGAACTTCCGGGATGGGAAGAATGTATCTTCCGCCGCCCTTGGCGAATTCTTGTTGCTGACTCATGATCTCTTCCGCAAAATTCCAAGCCAAAATCAGAACGAAGTCAGGCTTCTTCTCTAGAAGTGCTTCGGGCTTCAAAATAGGAATGCGCCCACCCGGCGTATATTTGCCCTGCTTGTAGGGACTCCGGTCGACGACGAAATCAATGGTTTCCGCGCCCACACCGATTGAATTCAGCAGCGTACTTCCCTTCGCCGCCGCGCCATACGCTGCGAGGGTTTTGCCCTCAGATTTCAACTTCAACAGAAGATCCTTCAAAGAGGTCCGCAAGGAAGCAACCTGATCCGAAAAACCAGAATAGAACCTTTCACTCAGTACTCCCCACTTCTTTTCATCGTCTAGAAGCGTGAGAACCTTGGCTGAATTTTCGGCTTTTCCGGCATGACTAACGAAAACCCGAGCCGATCCTCCGTGAATTGAGAGGAACTCGACGTCCGAAATCTCGAGCTCGTGGCGCGCGAAAAGTGCCTGCAGCGCGGTAAGCGAGTAGTAGAAAAGGTGCTCATGATAAATGGTGTCGAACTCTAGATGATCCATGAATGGCTTCAAATAGGGCGTTTCCATGACAAATATTCCATCCGACTTGAGGATCTTCTTGATTCCTCGGACCACGCCATTGATTTCGGGAATGTGAGCCATAACGTTATTTGCAAAAATAACGTCCGCGAACTTACCTTCTGCGGCGAACTGATTCGCCAACTCGAGGCTGAAAAACTGAGAAACGGTCTTTACTCCGTTTTTCTCTGCGACGGCTGCAACATTCAGTGCGGGCTCAATACCTAGAACTGGAATTCCCGCCTTTACGAAATTCTTCAGAAGATAGCCGTCATTACTCGCTATTTCCATGACGAGGCTATCTGAACCGAGTGCCTTCTTCTGAATCATCGATACGGAGGCTTTCCGCACATGCTCGAGCATAGTGTCGGAAAACGAAGAAAAATAGACATAGTCCCGAAACAAAATATCCGGGGAAACGGTTTCGGTGATCTGCACCAATGAACAGCCTGCACAGAAAATTAGACGAAGCGGAAAGCGGGGTTCGCTCTTTTCAGGCAATGCTCGATCGACCAGCGAATTGGCCAACGGAAGAAGCCCTAAATCCAGAACCTCTTTTAAGACTGAACTATCGCAGGATCGGCAACGAGTGAGGCTTGGCATGGGGAGACCAGAACAGTAAAAAAACGAAAATGCAAAAGGAAAATGCCCCTAAAACCGGGCATATAACCGAAGATCAAGGTCCTTCGCTCGGAGGTGAAATTCTCCTGCTCGAGCCCAAACCCAAACCGTTCAACAATGCTCTTTGGTTTGGATCCCGTTTCCATCCCTCTCATTCCGGGTTAGAACCTGAGAATGATTCACCTTGAGCAAACTCGACGCCGCGACAGCGTTCTCAGCAGGCACCTAGGCCTAGCCGCGAGCACCCTGAATCGCGATCAGGCGGTATTTGACCTTTTAAGAAAATACGTGAGCCAGGCAGGCCTACACCAAGGAATCATCGCTACTTATTTATGTGCATTCGGCATCTATCCAGAGCGAGAGGCGCTTGAACGATGGCTCACCACCGCGATCGAGACTGACCTCGCTCCCCTTGCGAAAGAGCTGGTGGCGGGCGCCAAGCGATCAGGTGACACGAGGTATTCGGCGAGAGTCGAGCTCGTTGCTCCTGACCGAAACGCCGTCTATTTCGATGTCACGCATACCCTTTCGTTTCCGTTTGTTACGGGCATTCAGCGCGTCGTAAGAAAAATGATCGAAGGAGGACAGGACGCCAAGCTGAACTGGGTCCCCTTTCGATGGATGTCCGAGCGATTGGTTAGCCCGCTTGATTCCGAAGAGTGCTCCGCGCTGATTAATCGATCCAAGACCAAGACCGGAACTAAGTCCTCGCCCCACCGATCGGGGCCTCCATTTAGATTTCGCGTAGCCCGCTTCATCTATCTTTGTCTAAGAGCTTTCGTGGAGAACCTGCTCCCACCGAAAGCATCGCATTCATTGACCACAAAGCTCTGGGCCGTTCGGCTCAAGGTCTCCGAGAAACTCGCAGTAAGATCCGGCCGCAAGGCGACGGCAGTCATCAGAAATCTAGTTCTTTTCGAAGCTCGAGTGCACCTACCCGAACTGATCAGCGAATACGACCGAATCGCGTTTTATTTCAGCGTAAAACCATGTCTTAAACAACTCTCTCTTACCTTCTATGATTTGATCCCCATCGAGTATCCCGAGACCAATCTCTTCTTGGTCGAGAGGTTCATCAGCTACATGACGCTGCTTCAAATCACAGACAAGGTCTCAGGCATCAGTGAAGCCGTCATTCGCGACGTCCGGGGATTCACTCAACTTGAGCGCTTCCGCGATCGAGGAATTCAACTCGAGGCACATCGTCTTCCCTATGAGATCGCAGCCGAAACCTCTAGGCGCGTTACTGACCAAGCGACCGGGACACCGATGAAAGGTCTCATGGTGGGCACTCTCGACCCGCGCAAAAATCATGTCCGCGTATTACGAGCACTTCGTAGGCTGAACAAAGAAGGCCACCCGGTCGACTTTACCTTTGTAGGGAAAGTCGGTTGGCAGGCAGACACCCTGCTGGTCGCCATGGAATCAGCTCGCGTCGAGGGCTGTAAGATCAACTATCTTGAATACGTCTCTGATGCCGAGCTCAATAGGCTTTACCTAGATGCCGATTTCACCGTATTTCCATCGCTCGTCGAGGGATATGGTCTTCCCATCATCGAATCTGTGGCGAGAGGCAAACCTTGCATCACCTCGAACCGCGGAAGTATGAAGGAAGTCGCGGAATTGTTCGGCGGATGCATTCTCGTCAATCCTGAGTCAGATGAAGAGATCGCAAGCGCCATCGAACGGCTCTTCGACTCCAAGAACTACGGTCCTCTTCTCGATTCAATGCATCTACCGACGGAACTTAACGGATGGGCGGGATACGCCGTTTCCGTCGATCGCTTCCTTTAGGTCAGGGCGTAAGAACATTCACTTTTATCAATTCAAAAACTAGGGTGGCCTCGTGCTACAAAACCGCGCAATTCAAAAGTTCAGTCCTTGGTTCGTCCTCCTCTTAGTCGGGGGGCTCGGACTCGTTTTTCACCCGGTCTTTCGCTCCGGTTTCGACATTATTCCGGGAGACACGGGTGATTCGCGATTGGTGAACTGGATTCTCGAGCACGGATTCCGCTGGCTCCGAGGTGACTCACTTCACAGAGAGTTCTGGAATCCTCCGTTCTTCTACCCTGCACGGAACATCGCTGCCTATACCGACATCATGCTGGGTGCCGGCCCCATCTATTGGCTCCTCCGCACACTCGGACTCGCCCCTGAAACCGCTTTTCAAAACTGGGAAATCATCAGTTCCGCTCTCAACTTCGGCGCCATGTATTGGCTCTTGAGAAGGTTTAATTTCCGATCTGCCCCTTCCGCAATAGGCGCGTTTCTTTTCGCGTTCGGCAACGCGAGAACCTCGCAGCTCAATCATCCTCAACTCATCTCTCAGTACTTTTCTCCGATCGCTATCGGCTGCCTCATCGAATCGTTTCGAGCCACCGGCCAAAAAAAGCGGACCTACTGGTTAGCTCTGAGCGCATTCAGTGTAACCTTGCAGCTTTATGCGAGCTTCTATCTGGGCTGGTTCCTGATTTTTGTGGGAACGATCGCACTCGTGGTTGCGGTGACACTCAAAGAACTACGCAAGGCTCTACTCACCTGGCTCGGTTCGATGAAAATCGAAATCGTCTTGATTGGCGCTGCTACGGCGGCACTTCTCTGGCCGATGCTCTCGCACTATCTGGCTGCCAGTCATGAACTGGGTCCGAGACTATTCAGCGAAGTCGCAACGATGTTACCCAGGATCAAATCCTGGTTTTACCTAGGGTCGGACAACTTTCTCTACGGAAGTCTCGCGTCTTGGCACAAGTTTGCTCGCTTACCAAACAACTGTGAGCATACCATCGGCCTTGGCCTCCTGACTTTCGCCGCTTGTATCGCAGGTTTGTTTCTGAACCGCCGCGACCCAGTCGCCCGCATCTCTTGGAAGGTTCTATCAATCGCCATCCTGCTCACGGTTTTTGTCGGCGGTTACACACTTTGGCGAGGAGTCTACGAAGTGTTTCCCGGTGCTAAAGCTGCCCGTGCGGTCACGCGGATTCAGCTCGTGCTTCTCATCCCTTGGGCTATTGGCCTCGCTTCATTGGTCCAGAAAAAGCCAAAGTGGGCCATCACACTGCTCGCCTTAGTCGCTCTTGAACAGTTTGCGATCTACCCGGGCTATTCGAAACCGCTTGCGATCGCTCGCTCTCAGGCCATCGCCAATCGTATCCCGACTGACTGCACGCACTTTCTGGTCGCCCCCGTAAACCCAATGAAATCGGGAGCTGAACAACTCATCGATGCCATGTGGGCTGTGTTTCAAACCCAGAAACCGACACTCAATGGGTATTCCGGCAGCAATCCTCCTGGCTGGTCGCTCTACACACTTGAGTCCTCTCAAGTTCGACCGGCTCTCGTGGCCTGGAAGAAATCGTCCGGGTTTGAACCCGACCCAAAATGCATCCTGACAGCCGAATAGCTTAAATCCGGAAAAACGCGGCGCGTAATCAAGCCGGACTTTGGGCTCACTGTCGCAAATTCGAATTGCAGTGGATATCGCTCTCGTCTAGGTTCAGGGGCAAATGAAAATCACGGTTTGCGGCGTCGGATATGTAGGTCTAGTCACAGGAACTTGTTTGGCCGAAATGGGCAACGACGTAGTTTGCCTGGACCTGGACGAAGCCAAGATCAAATCGTTGCGTACGGGCAAGTCACCGATCTATGAGCCGGGGCTTGATGATCTTCTCACCGCCAATATCAAGGCTGGCCGCATGATTTTCACGACAAACGCGCAAGAAGCGATTGCTGCCGCTGGCATTATTTTCATCGCAGTCGGCACTCCTTCCGACGTCGATGGAAGCGCCGATCTTCGCTATGTTCTGTCGGTCGCTCAGACGATCGGTAAACATATGCAGGACCACAAGGTGGTCATAACGAAGTCAACCGTTCCGGTTGGCACGGCCACCAAGGTCCATAACGAAATCGCCAAGGTGCTCAAAGAGCGAAATTCCTCTCTCGAGTTTGACGTTGTTTCAAATCCAGAGTTTCTCAAAGAAGGCGCGGCTATCGAAGACTGCCTGAAGCCGGCACGTATCGTCGTGGGTTGTGAAACAGAGCGCGCTAAAAAACTCATGACCGAACTTTATGCGCCGTTCGTAAAAAACGGCCATCCCATCCATTTCATGGACACGCTCTCCAGCGAAATGACCAAGTACGCGGCAAACGCGATGCTCGCGACAAAAATTTCCTTCATGAACGAGCTTTCACGTCTCTGTGAAAAAGTCGGTGCAGACATTGAAAAGATCCGAGTCGGAATCGGCTCTGATCCGCGCATCGGCCACCACTTTATTTACCCAGGACTTGGGTACGGCGGTTCATGCTTTCCAAAAGACGTGAAGGCGCTCGTAAAAACAGGCTCTGAATTCGATGAAGAGCTCTCGATTCTTCGGGCTGTTGAAGAAGTAAACGCCACTCAAAAACTTCGTTTCATCGAGCGCATTCGCAAACACCTCGGAGGCAGTTTTGCCGGCAAAACTCTGGGCGTTTGGGGACTGGCCTTTAAACCTGGAACAGACGATTTGCGTGAAGCCCCGGCACTCGAACTCATCCAGGCCGCGCTTCATGAAGGCGCGAAGATTCGAGTTCATGATCCGGTGGCGATGGAACACGGAAAGAAACTCTTCGAAGGCAATCAGAGCGTCCAGTTTTCAGAAAATCCATACGACGCACTCAATGGCGCCGATGCACTCTGCATCGTAACGGAATGGAAACCTTTCCGTGAGCCTGACTTTGCGCGAATGAAAAAAGCGATGAAGGCGCCCGTGATTTTTGACGGACGAAATCTTTACGAACCACTTCGAGTTCGCGAGCTCGGATTTACCTACTACTCTATTGGCCGCGCGGCATCGGTGCAGGCTTAAGTTTGATGAGCAAACGGATTTTCATAGATTTGACGACAATGTTCCGATGGCAGGGTCATCCCGTCGGAATCGCGAGAACCGAGGTCGAGCTTGCCCGGCATTTTCTAAACGATGTCTCGCCACAGAGTCGTACGTTCTGCATCACCCACAGAAAGCAGCGGCAAATCCTTGAGATTTCGGACGAACAAGTTCGAAATCGTCTGAATGAAATCGACGCTGGGAACGGCTCTGGAAGCTCAAGCGCACCGAACAAAGCGGGACTTATCAAAAAGCTTCTGAAAGGTTTGAAGCAGTTTGTCGGACAAACTATTTCTCGTCTATTCCCGACGACAAGCAAGCAGTTGAAAGCGACCCTACGCGAGTCCTACAGCTCGATTCGTGTCCTCAGAACCGTACTCATCCACGAGATCAGATCTTATATTCGAAAACCACCTTCCTTCGGCTTCAAAAGCAGCACCCTCGGAGCCGGTGATACCTACGTTGCGCTTGGACTCGATTGGGACGACAAAGATGAACGGTTGATCTGGCCCTTGAAGAAGCAGGGGGTTCGAATCGCTCGTTTTTGCTATGATCTCATTCCTGTAAATGAGCCGCAGTTTGTTCCACCAGGCAATTTGCAAGTGATGGACGCCTATTTTGCCGAACTCATGTGGAATTCCGATATCTTGTTCTGCATCTCGGAGTTCACCGCAACGGCAGTAAAAGATTACTGCGAGAGAATGACCCTCCCGCTCCCGCAAACAAAAGTAGTGTACCTAGGGCAGGAAATTACCCGCACCGAGCCCAGTTCTGTGACCTCTTCCAAAGTCGCGAAGGATAAGTTCTTTCTTTCCGTTGGAACCTTGGAACCGAGAAAGAACTATGAACTGCTCTATTTTGTCTGGCGTATTCTCAGAAAGAAACTGGGTAACGAGTGCCCGATTCTAGTGATCGTCGGGCGCCCGGGATGGAACGTCGACAATCTTCTCTATAAGATCAAATGCGACCCTAAAGTTTGTGACTACATTCAAATTCACTCGAACGTTTCAGATGAAAAGCTTCATGAGCTTTACCTAGGTTCGACCGCGGTGCTCGTTCCGTCTTTTTGCGAAGGTTGGGGGCTTCCCGCCGCGGAAGCTGCATCTCTCGGAAAAGTGGTCGTCTATTCAAATGCCTCCGCTCTTCCTGAAGCCACACAGGGCTTCGGACTCCCACTCGACCCTGATGATCCCAAGGCATGGTCTGAGGCTATCTTAAAGCTCCTCGACGATTCCTCCTGGCACAAGGAGCTGGAAAACAAAACTCGAACGGGCTTCCACATTCGCTCTTGGAAAGAATTCGCGGGAAGTGTAGCGCGAGAATTGTTGGTTTTGACCTGATGAGGCCATCACTTTGACTACCAAGAGTTTGCTTTTTCTCGGCGCCTACCCGATTGAACCTGCCCGCCATGGCGGACAAAAGCGTTCAAAAGAGATTCAGGCGTATTGCGCCTCACTCGGCTACGAGGTGAGCTATCTCGGATTCTGCTCCGACGGCTACCGTTCGATTGGACGAAATGATCACTACATTTCGAAGTTCGTCGAACTTTCGAGCTTTGAGTCCGCGTTGCTCTCAGATCTGGTGATCGCCGAAAAGCTTCCGTCTACCCGAGCTTTAGAACTTGTAAAGCGGACCATTGAAAAAAGGCGGCCATCAGCGATCGTTCTTGAACAGCCTTGGTGTTGGCCGCTTGTACAAAAAGCTCTGACAGAACTCGGATTGAAACTCCCGGTGATTTACTCGTCACAGAACATCGAATTCCGTCTCAAGGAAAAGATTCTCCTACATCAAGGCGTTTCCAAAAAGGATACCCAAGAGACCTGCCAGAGAATCTATCGATTGGAAACCGAGCTCACCCAACAGGCAGCCCTGGGTATTGCTGTCACACAACAAGACAGCGAAGAGATGGCTGCCTGGGGTGGCAAGAAGGCGATCCTGGTTCCAAACCGAAACCGTCTTTCTCCGCAGACCAAAGCTCCACGCAACTTTGAAATCTGGAAGGGAAAATACGCACTTTTCGTCGGAAGTGGGCACCCTCCCAACGCCGAGGGGCTTTTTCACTATTTAAGCGACCATTTTGGCTTTTTATCGCCTGACCATCGACTTGTTCTTGCCGGAGGGGTAGCGGACCTGGTTGCCGGATCCGATGAATTTTATCGCCATCACGTGATCAATAATCGAAGAATCCTCCTGATTCCGAGCCCGGACGATAGCGAACTTGCGTGGCTCCTCAGGAATGCAGGCTGCGTCATTCTACCCATTCACTCGGGTGAAGGATCAAATCTTAAGACGGCAGAAGCACTCATGAGCGGAAGACCGGTCATCTCCTCCCGGCACGCGATGAGGGGTTATGAAGAATATATCAATCATCCGCTCCTCACGTTGGCGGACAATTCACGTGAATTCAAAAAAGCCGTCCAGGGCGCGCTGCTGAGTTCAAAGGTAACAGTGCGGGACGAGGAAATTCACGCGATTGCCGGCCGCCTGTCGTGGGAATCGGCGCTTCAGCCTCTCGCCCTTGGCCTCTCAGCTGCCCTGAGTTCAAATTAACGCTACCGGATTTCCTCTAGACTCCCCCGTCAACCTCCACTAAGTTCCCAGGCACCATGAAAAAAGCCCTTATCACCGGTATCACTGGCCAAGACGGTTCCTATCTCGCCGAGCTGCTTCTCGCGAAAGGCTACAAAGTTTACGGCGTGACGCGTCGCTCCAGCACGTCGGTCACCGACCGCATCTCGCACATCATGGACAAGATCGAGCTGATCTCAGGCGATTTGTTTGACCAGTCGTCACTCACTGAAGCGATGTACAACGCTCAGCCCGATGAAGTTTACAACCTGGCAGCTCAGAGCTTCGTTCAGACTTCCTGGACTCAACCTGTTTTGACTGCTGAATTTACTGCAGTCGGAGTGACCAAAGTTCTCGAAGCCGTTCGTCGTGGCGCACCGAAAGCCCGCTTCTACCAAGCATCTTCCAGCGAGATGTTCGGAAAAGTTCAGGCGGTTCCTCAGAGCGAAGACACTCCGTTCTACCCACGCTCGCCGTACGGCGTAGCGAAGCTCTACGGCCACTGGATCACGATCAATTACCGTGAGTCCTTCAACATGCACGCGTCGAGCGGCATCTTGTTTAATCACGAGTCACCTCGCCGTGGCCTTGAGTTCGTCACTCGCAAAATTACTTACAACGTCGCTCTGATCAAAAACGGAATGGCGAACGAACTTCGTCTC
>FSSU01000149.1_pt1 | contig 13501 bp, 8 predicted proteins | sample 1637271 | NCBI WGS metagenome assembly FSSU01 (sample SAMEA3914819, study PRJEB12502) | metagenome | biome: forest; material: soil | place: Canada | collected 2010-06-26 | depth 0.3 m | reverse complement strand
GACGACGTCGAGATTGCTTAATCAAAACCTTCTCAATCTCTAACTGATGGCCGATGTCAGGGTTTTCGTCGGACTATTTCCTGGCCGCAATTTATTCTCTTCGAAACGGAGAATAAAATGAAAACCACCCTATTGGCCCTTATGGCAGTCACGTTCTTTTCGCAGAACTCTTACGCGGTCACTGCTTTTTGTTCGCAGGATAAGTACCGCGAAAACAGCTACGACGAGGGCGGTCCAAATCCGGGCAACTATCCAGGATTCGATCGAGACTGGTCGTCCAACCACCAGGTGCTCTTTCAAGAGAAGTTGGGCGACTTCGGCACCAAGCGAGGCACCAATGACCTGCATTGCAAGGTTCTTGATGTCGATGGTCTTGAGTTGACGAGCGAAAATGTGGATATGAGTCTAGAAGGCATCGGCATGGGTTTCAGATGGACCGCCCTCGAGGGGATCATGATTCATTGCCCGCTTGTGACGAGTGTCGACAGACTCATCAAGACTCCTTTCTTTGGTGTTAAGGTAGCGGCCGCCGTGGCTGTCGGAGTAGACGTGGGTGTCTTTTCAAATAAGAGAGCCGGAGTTTGCGCGCTGAGCGGCTTTCAGGTTGGCTCGATCGGTGCCGGTATTAGCGGCGCAAGAATGACGTTTTCTCGTGGTCGATAGTTTTAAATTCCGGGGCTAGGCCGAGCTAGGTCTAGTCCTGGTTTCAGACCTTTTGAAGGTCAGCTAGCTAAAATGTAAATCCCTTGGGAGTCGTCGAGTGATTCTTGCCATTTTATTGCTGCCTTTGGGTTCCATAAAACAGCAAGAATCGCTCGACGCCGAGCCGACTAAATTAAGATCTCGACCTCGGTGCCTACGGTTACCCGATTGAACAGGTCGATGACGTCGAGGTTGCTCATTCGAATGCATCCATGCGAAGCGGGCGTTCCTAGGAGCTGTTCCTGATTGGTCCCGTGAACGTAGATGAAGCGCTCGCGGGTATTTGAATTCTCAGGATCGCATCCTTCAAGCCAAAGGATACGGGTCAGAATCAGATCCTGAGTCGACTGACTCAACGGGTTCAGTGGGTCTGCGCTCCATACTTCACCCGCCGGCCGTCTGCCTTTCAGAACGGCTCCGAGTTCGAGTCCGTCGCCGATCTTTTCGGCGACCCGAAGGCGACCCGTCGGTGTACGGTTGCTCCCGGGTTCAAATCCGGGGCCTTCAGCGGCGGTTGAAACGACATAGCGTTTGACGACCTGGGCTCCATCCAAGAGCTCCGCAACCTGTTCTGTGACGTTGACTCGAATTCGCATGGTCAGTGCTCTCAGTATGACACGCCGAGATCGGCTGGGGTGTTTAGTGACGTTAAGTAAAAGACTGGGCTGTCTTTAAAATAACGGTTGGGAAATTTAATAAAGACCGTATAATTGACTGTAATGGTCGGATTTTATGAGATGGCTCAAACTTTCAAGTATCGTCGGGTTTTAGAGGCCGGACTGTGCCTGCTCTTCTTGATTCTGGGGAGCGCGGCGGGCTCCGGTTGCTCGATGGTCTTTCGGGGTTTGGGGCTGGCGGTGGGTACGGCCGGTGTTTCGTCGTCTACTTCACAGCTCACCCAGTCCCTGAGTGGCCCTGGTTTTCCGCTCGGAAGAAACTGGAACACGGGCGGTTACAATGCGCTTGCCGTGGATGCCACTGGCAACATCTACACCGCCACCAATGACGGCAAGATTCAAAAGCATGACTCGACGGGAAAGCACCTCAGTGAGCTAGTCTTGCCGACAGGGCGTGCGGATTATCTTACGACCGATCGCTCGGGGAACCTCTACGCTGTTGATTCGCACCAGCGAATCGTCACGATCTACGACCCCTCCGGCAATCAGGTTGCGAGCTGGTTGGGCGACCCGACTCCTAATAATGATTTGGGTGGTATCGCCGTCAATTCCCAAGGAAACATCTACGTCGCGGAGCCGTGGCTCTTTTCGAACCCACAGGTCACGATCTTGGACTCGAGCGGCAGTCTACTCGGGCAGATCTCGTCTCCCTGGGGTTCACCAGGCTATTTGAGCTTTCCGACGGCTGTTTACATCGATTCGGCGGATCAGATTTACGTCGTTTGCGGGGGCAACAGCACCGTTCAGATCTTTGACTCAAACGGAAACTTTCTGAGGAAACTCGGAACTTCGTCTGGTTCTGGCCCGGGGCAGTTCAATTCACCTACGGCCGTCAGCGTCGACAGCCAAGGGGTCATTTCAGTCCTCGATTCTTTCAACTATCGGATTCAGAAATTCGATCAAAACGGAAACTTCCTATCGCAATGGGGATCGCAAGCCACGGCATGGCCTGCTGCTCCGGGCACATTCCTCTCGCCCCCGTCCGCCCTCGTGGCGGAACCTTCGGGTCAGTTTCTCGTCATGGACGGTTCGGGCACTCTTCAGAGATTCGACTCCAGTGGAAACTGGATCGAATTGTGGGGCTCGCAGACGTCGGGGGGCTCGGCCCCTGGACAGCTCTCCCGACCGATAGGCATCGCTTTGGACTCGTCAGGAAATATCTTCGTTTCGGACATGGGTAACTATCGGGTCGAGAAGTACGGTCCAGCCGGAAATTTTCTGGGGAATTTCGGAACAGGCAGCTATGGCGCAGGCAACGGCTCGTTTAACTCGATTGGAGCGCTGGCCGTCGACCCGACGGGAAATGTTTATGTCGCCGACCCAGGAAACCAGGTCATCCAGATTTTCGACTCAAACTTCAGCTTTCTTTACCAGTGGTCAGGTTTCAACTACCCCTATGGAATTATGCTGAACCCGGCCGGCGGGTTCTACGTAGCCGAGGAAGGAAACAACGACGTGCTCATGCTCGATTCGAGCGGAACGACGACGTCGCAGTGGGGGGCGCCGGGTACGGCCGGAAACGGGCAGTTCAACTATGTTCAGGGCGGCGCGCTGGATCAGTCGGGCAACGTCTACGTGATCGACTGCGACTCTAACAACGACTGCCGTATCCAGAAATTCGACTCCCAGGGAAACTTCATCTTCCAATGGGGATCTCTTGGCACGGGGCCCGGGCAATTCATGGCGATTCGAGGGGTCGCCGTGGATCTTTCCGGCAATGTTTATGTCACCGACGCTATGAACAACAACGTCCAAAAGTTTGACTCCAGCGGCAACCTGCTTCTGTCGTGGGGAAATTCCGGCAGTAACTTTGCTCTTCTACATGAGCCATACGGCATCGCGGTGGACGCCACCGGCAACGTCTATGTCGCGGACGCGCAGAACAGGCGTGTTCTGAAATTCGACTCGAGCGGAAATCCGCTCTTTCAGTGAATTGCGACGTCCGCTTACGCGTTGTACTTACAAAGAATGAACGTCACGTCGTCCGGCAGTTCCGTGTTCTGACGGTAACCCATCGCTTCGCTGCGCATCTTTTCCACGGCCTCGTCGGCTGGGGTGTTGTTGGAAGCAGACGACAGAATGTTCTTCATGAAGTTCTTCTGGCCCCAAGCGACGCCCTCAGGGTTCTGCACATCCGGCACGCCGTCGGTGTAGAAGAAGATCGCGTCGCCCGGTTCGAGCTGAACTTTGCAGTCCTCGTAATCGTAGTCGGCGAGTTCGCCCAAGCGTGGACTATTGACGTCGTTCAGTGGTTCGACGTTTTTCTTGGTCAGCTTGCCGGTCGTGTCGCGAAGCAGGTACGGCGAGTCGTGGCTGGCATTAGCGTAGAGAACCTCACCCGTCTCGGTATCAATGGAAGCGATAAAGAAGGTCATCATCATCTTTCCTTTGGCGCCGTGGTGGATGGATGAGTTCAAGTACTTCATCGCCTTGGCCGGGGTGATGTCAGGCAGGCGTTCGATGATGGTCGCGGCCGAACGTGCTGCGCTCGTCAGAAGCGCTGCAGGAACTCCGTGGCCGGTCGCATCGCCGATCCAGAGAAAGATCTTTCCTTCGATCACGCAGTGGTACCACCAGTCGCCACCGCACTCGCTGGCTGACTGGTAGACGCCGGCAAGTTTCACTTTGCCGAGTTCAAACTTTGACGTCGGGAACAAAGTCTCTTGAACGGTCTTCGCGGTCTCGAGTTCTTTTTCCATTCGCGCTTTGTCGGCCGTCTCTTTGAGGAGCTCAGAAATCTTGGCCGCCATTCGGTTGAAGGACTCCGCCAAACTTCCGACTTCGTCGTTCGACTGAACTTTCACATCGATGTTGAAGTCCCCGCTCGAGACTTTTTCGGTCGCTGTATAAAGAAGGCGCAGCGTGCTCGTCAACTTGCCGGACGCAAAGACGCTCGTCATCACTGAGAACGAAATCAGGGCGACGAAGAAGATGATCGATTTGTAGAGAAGAATGTCGACGGCCTTGAGGGCCTCTTTCTTGCGAACGAGACCCACGGCAACCAGGTCACCCCAGCCGACTTGCGAGTACGAAGCGAGGCGAGCATTTCCGTCAGGCGATGGCACTTCCACGGTGCCGTCATTGACCTTCCGAGCCTTCAAGTCGCTGAAGAACTTCCAGTCGGCAAAGGTCTGAACTTTCTCGCCACGAGTCTGGGTTGCGTCCGGTCCAAAGAGGACCCGACCCTGAGTGTCAGCCAGGAAGCCGGAATAGGTACTGACCACCCCAAAGGCGCGTTCCAACCCCTGAAGCCTGACCCAGCCTACGACGGCGTGAGTGACGTGCTTTCCGTCTTTGCCCCAGAGGCGAACCAGCTGAACCAGGTCGGCCGGGCCGCTCGCGGGCTTACCGAGGGCCATCCCGCCCTGGTCTGAGGCGCGTTTGATCAAATCCTTAGTCGTTTTATCGTCTTGAAAGGACTTCTTCAGGGCTTCCTCGAGGTCCCCTTCGAGCGATTTTTCAGGTCGCGCGAGGTTGCCTTGAAGGTCGGCCGAACGGTCTGAGCGCATTCGATAGACGCGGGCCGCGAGGATGCTTGGCGACCGTTGGAACTGAGCTTTCGCGCCCGAGCCGAAGCTTCTCGAGCGCTCGTCGAATTCTTCAACAATGACGGTTAATGATTGAACCTCGTTCTGAATTTCGAGCTTCGCCCGCGAGGCGGCGCCGCGGACCGCCATACTGGTCGAGTCAAAGACGTAAGCGAGTTTGTCGGACTTGAAGAGGCTGGTCGCCAGCATGAGGTAGAGCGACAGCGAGAAAAGCGGGAGCGTCACAAGCAGCGCCAGAAGTTTGTACTTCAGGGAGCCTCGACGTTTTTTCGGAGTGCCAGCCTCGCGTGCTGGGCTTGAAGTTTTACTTGAAGATTTGGGAGCTGGCGCAGCGGGCTCGGAGTCGCCGCCGGCTGCAATCGGATCGGTCAGGATCGCAGAGATATCCGCCGTGTCCGTCATGCCCTGGGGTGTTAGTTCCATCTAGAGTCTCCCTAGTCTTTAGCTTAACTCTTTTCTGAAACAAGCCGATCAGAATTTGCTGTGTCCATGACCTTAGCGATTGCTGAAGACAGATTAGACCGGTGGATTTTCGGGAGCGCCCTGGCGCTCTTCGTGGTCTCCTCGTACCTGGTCGTCGACGATCGCATTCTTTTCCGAAACGACAGCAACGGCTCGCATGAGTCGATTGCAAAGCTCTATCGTAAAGACAACGACGTCCGCCGCCGGTTTGAAACCGATACGGCGTTCATGCCTGTCCAGAACGAACAGGACATGTATGGCGGCGACGCGGTGTTCACCGGCGAGCGCTCCGAGGCCGAAGTGGTTTTCCACGACGGCTCGAAAGTGAACGTCGAGGCCGGGTCGCTCGTCGTGCTTCAGATCTCGAAAGAGAATCCAAAGATCTCGATCGAAAAAGGAACGATCTCCGGAAAGCTGGCCGGCGGAAAGAAAATGGCGATCGTCACCGGCGGCAAAGAAGCTGAGCTCTCGGGTCAAGACGCCCAGATTCAGGTTTCGGTGGCGAAGGCAGGCCAAGCGGCACAGATTACTGTTCTCAGTGGTCAGGCCCAAGTGACTGCTGGCGATAAGAAGATTCAGCTCGATCAATCACAGGCAGCTTCGTTCAGCGCGTCTGGAAAAATCAGCGACCCAATCAAATACACTCTCGAGCTTCGTGAGCCTGCGGCAGATCGTCAGATTTGGACCGATGGCGAAACACCGGTTGCCTTTAAATGGAGCACCCGTGAGAAGAACGGCAAAGCCGAGTTTGAGTTCGAGCTCTCTCGCGAACGCGACTTCAGAAGTATTGAGCTGCGTAAGAAGACGGGCGAGACCGAACTCAGCTTAAAGGAACTTCCCGGCGAAGGCGCATTCTACTGGCGCGTTTCTGCAACCGATCGCTCAGCCGATCAGGCCGTCAGAACCTCCAGCCCAGTCAGCCGTATCCTTGTACTCGCCGAAAAGGCACCCCGCGCGCTCCTTCCAGCCGATGGCGAATCGGTTCGAGTCGCCCCAAAAGAAGACTCCTCTAAGGTGGGCGCCGAGCTGACTTTGAAATGGGCCCAGGGATCTGACGCAGAACCCCCTGCTCCTAAATACGCAGTCGAGATCTCTAAGGAACGTAAAGACTCCCTCTTTACCCGTCAGGAAGTGGCCACTCAGGAATGGAAGACTCCGCTTCTCGCGACCGGTCAATACTACTGGCGCGTGAAGCCTTTAGACCCGTCACGCAAGCAGGCCCCTTGGAGCAAGTACCGAAGTTTTGAGATCAGCGAAGACATCCCGGCCGCCCCGCTCGCATTGAAGCCAGAGGCGGGTCAGAAGTATTTGAAGAAGACGGCGCCTGCGCAAGTCAGCTTTGAATGGAAAGTCGAAAGCGTTACCGCGGATCGTTACCTGCTCGAGATCTCGTCGGATGAGAGCTTCAAGGATAAGTCGAAGATCCTGGTTCATCGCGAGCTTAAGGACACGAGTTTTGACTGGAGCGCCGAGCGACTGGGAACCTACTTCTGGCGCACACGTGCCATTACTGCTGATGGCGGAATGACTGCGTTCACCAAGCCCGGTGAACTCGTCGTCGCACCTTGGGAAGCGCTTGAAGCGCCACGCGTTGACTCACAGAAGCTTCGCTTCACCTTGGGTGGGGTCATAGGAACAGATCAGAGCGAAGGCGCTCAGAAAATTCAGTGGGAACATCTCAAGACGGTGACTCAGTATCAGGTCGAAATCTCCGATTCGACTGACTTTACTAAGCCCGTCTATCAGAAGACGACCGAAGGCAGCTTCCTTGAATGGCCAGATTCACTTCGCCCTGCGAAGGATCGCCAAGTCTATTACCGCATCCGCGGCCAAGTGACGGCAGAAGACTGGACCGATTGGAGCCAGGCCGCGAAAGTCGATCTTCGCGTCCAGGTCGCAGAACTCGATAAACCAGCTGGCGTTTCACCTCGCGGTGGCCAGGAAATGGAAGTCGACCCCGGCAAAGTCGAACCACTCGAATTCCAGTGGAGCGCCGTCGATGGCGCCGACGGATACGAGATTCAAATTTCGAACGCTAAGAGTTTCACGTCTTTGCTCGAGGAATCTAAGTCTCGGGATCCAGTGTTCCACATGAAACATCCATCCATGGGCAAGACGTTCTGGCGCATTCGCGCACGGAATACGTTCGTGCAGTCGGAATGGGCCGGCCCTTACGCCTTTACCCGAGTACCAAGCCCAGAGTCGATTGTGCTCCCGGCTCCGGTTTTGATCGGTCCGCTCGGCAATGTTTTCCAGCGTGACGACGACGAGCTCGATCTGCGCTGGGAAGCAGTTGAAGGCGCGAAACAGTACGAAGTCACCGTTGTTCGTAATCCAGATACGGGAACTCGTTTGCCCGCTGGAGCGACGGAACCACAGCAAGCCGTCCGCTACCGCGTCGATTCAACACGCGCGACAATTCAGATCCCTCGTGATGGTCGCTATACCTGGCAGGTTCGCGCGAGCGCCGGAGTCAAACCGATAGGCGCTCAGCAGCTGCCGGTCGAGTTCGTGAACAACGGCGGCCGTATGTTGGCCTCGATCGAAAAATCGGATGAAAAATCAGCGGGAAGCAAAGCTCAGTTCAACCTCATCCGCAGTCCCCTCGATTCCAAACGCCCGGGTTATATCGCCCTTTCGAGTATGCTTGCACCGTACGAATACCGGTTCTCCAGCGACATTCAGGGCGGGACTGCTAGCGCAAATTCCTCCGCACTGACCTTCTCGCTCAGCAGCGAGTACTGGATGAAGCCACGCTGGGGCGTAGGTGCTCAATGGGATTCGACCTCGTTCAACATCGGAGCGCAGACCTTCGTGAGAAGTTCGTTCCAAGTCGTTGGAAAGCATCGCCTTCCGATCGATGCCGAACACGGATGGCACCTTGCACCATTCGCAGGCATCGAAGGACGCCAATATTTCCAAATCACTCCGGCTGCGTTCACCCAGTTCTGGACCTATGGCATGAACGCTGGCTTCGATCTGCGCAAGACTTTGTCTGAAAGCTTCAGCATGAACTTGAAGATGCAGTACTTCTACCCGCTCATGCTTTCGGGCTTGGCTAGCGGTTCGAGCCTCAGCTCGGTAGCTTCGAATCGAAACCTATCAGCCGGCCTACAGGGCTATTACTGGTTGCGGCCACAGATCGGAATTGGCGTGGGCGCCTTCCTTGACTGGCGCTCGATTAGCTACAAGACGTCTGGTTCGAGCGGTAGCGAGAAGATCTACTCGGATGGCTCGTATTTCTATACAAGCTTGATGTATCGCTTCGGGCAGTAACGTCCGCTCGGCGCCAAGCTGGCTCAGTTTCCGGCCTTAGTTCTTCATCAGGAACTTGAAGTAGACCTTAGGCAGGTCGTCGAAAGACGCCGTTCCTTCGCCTTTTGGGCATTTCTGGTCTGGAATATCGTAGTTCATCCGGCGGATGTCCGCGACCGTGAAGGTCATGATGAAGCTATGGTCGCCATCTTCGCAGCTGAACGGCAGCTGCATGGAAATGACTTTGCCTCCGCAGCCGAAGTTAAAGACGAGGTTCATCTGCTGAACGATGCACGGCGAGCAGTCGTAGAAGAAAAGCGGAACGCGCTTCTCGGCAAGGGCTGCGAAGTACTTGATCCAGCCCTTTACCCCGATCGAATTGATGCGGCTGATCTGAGCGCAGTTGATGTGCATCTCATACGGACCGTCAGGAAGATTCCCGATCTCGTTCGCAATATCGGCCTGGTCATCGACCTGGCCAACGAGCTGAACTACAAATTGTTTGTCCTTTTTACCGCTTCGGGCCTTCAGCATGATCTAAGTTTAATCCAGGCCTGTTTTTTCGGCGATAACCAATTTAGACTGAAATCTAATGCCTACCACTTTGGTCACCGTATCCGCCCGCCCGGAAGACGAGCTTTTTGGAAAAGCCGTCGCCGATATGGCGAATATGGAGTTCGCCAAGGCAGCTAGGCATACAGACTTAAGGAAGATCATTAAGGAGAAGAAGGACGTCATCATCTTCTGGGATGTTGACCACCCTGAAGCCATTGAGATCAGTTCCCCGCTTTCTATCTCCAATATTGGTCAGGTGATCCGTGGGGTGGTCCCCGCCGAGCAGGTTTTCGTCATCTCAACCAATCCACTCAACTCGACCCCCTACATCTTCAACCTCCCGATTTTCAGTCATCACATCTATCGCCAGTTCGATAAGCCAGCGCCACAGCTCGCTTCATTTCTGGTGAAGGCTTGTAAATCAAAGGCGGGCGCCTTTGGATTGGCGAATTACCTTCCCGAGGGGCAGGCCCCGAGGATGATCACGCTGAAGCATTCACGTGAGCGGCGCGCGGTGATCGAGGCGCTTTCCAAAATCATGGAGAAGGCCGGCATTCCCACACAGCTCAATTCAATCGCGACTCAAGCGGTCGACGAGATGCTGATGAACGCGATTTTCGATGCGCCTATACGGGGCGCAAACAACGAGACTTATCGTCGAAAAGTCGACCGAGCCGCTGATTTCGTGCTGAAAGAGCGCGAAATGGTGGAAATCGAGTTCGCCAACTGTGAAGGCTACTACGGCATTTGCGTTCGCGACAAGTTCGGCTCTCTGAAGAAAGATTCGGTACTTCAGTACATCCGCAAGGACTACGAAAAGACCGAGTACAAAGTAAAAGAAGGTAATGACCCGGGCGCCGGTCTCGGAATTTACGGAATTCTCCAGGGCGGGTTGAGCCTGCTCTTCGCCGCTCGTGCGAACAATCGCACCGAAGTGATGCTTTTCTTGCCTCAAGTCACCGGCATGAAGCTCTTCCGGAAGAGCTTCCGGTTTTTCAGCTTCGTCTAGAATGGTGACTCGTGGTGACCAGGTGTCACCGCAATCACGCAATTTAGTCACCGCTAGATAGCGCGCCGCGCCGTACTTGGGTATTGAGTCTCTGTGGCGCAGAACTCTCCCCCGAGTTCAAAACCACGGTCTCTCCCCCCTTCATTTAAACCCCGTTCTCAGCGTAGGCCGTTCCCCCGGCTTTCGGTGGGAATGGGGTCCCCTCATGGCCAAATCAAAGCGCTGAAAACGGCACCGTCCGACGGAATGGCCGAACCGACCGCCCAAATTTTTCCATCGGAAAGAATTTGAGGCGAGAGGATATCACTGGCGTAGCCACTCATAGATAGATTGATGTGACCACTGGTTCCGAAGCTCGCGTCGATGGAACCATTCGAGTCGAGTCGCCAAATAAGGCCATCAGAAAAGCTGCCTGCGCCTGGAGTTCGGCCGGCAACGATAATTCGTCCGTTGGAATCGATCGCGAAGTGCATGAATGCGTCGTCTCCGCCAGAATCAAATGTGACGATTCCGGACGATCCAAACCCCGAGTCCATGGATCCGTCGGAGTTCAGCTGAAACAGAATTCCATCTGAATTGCTTCCGTTCGAGGTTCTTCCGGAACTCAAAATCTTTCCGTTGCTGAGAACCTCCACTCGATCCAGTTGGGCGTCTGCGCCCGTGGATATCGTGATTTCTTTTTTGCCGTCGCCGTCGAAACTCGTGTCGAAAGTTCCGTCGGCGTTGAGTCGCGCTAAGCCGGCTTGATAGTACCCGGAAATTTTCGAGCCCCCCGCGAGCATGATTTTTCCGTCCGATTGAATGCTGATGTCTTGAACATAAGCCGATCCGGTTCCGGTATTGAAGAGCACCACTCCCGTCGAATTGAACGTAGTATCGGGGGTTCCATCCGCATTGTAGCGAAGCACAATGTCTTTGTAGCCACCGGTATACAGATAGCCGCCGACTAAGATCTTACCGTCGGATTGAACTTTCACCGTGTACCCACCGTTGTACCAGCTGGGGTCAGTCTTAACGGCGATTCCGGTTCCGTTGAATGTCGTATCGAGTGTTCCATCGCTATTCCAGCGCGCGGTCGTGATATCGCTATGAGAGCTGCTTCCGATACCGGCTGTGAGAATTTTTCCATCTGATTGAATATCGATGCCAATCAGCTCGTCGTCAGAGCTCCCATAGGAGTAGATCGAATAACCTGTCCCGTTGAAGCTTGTATCGAAACTGCCGTCGGTATTCAGACGGGCGGTCAACCAGTCCAGGCTTCCAGTCATCTTCACGGAGCCGACAAGCACCAGTTTGCCATCGGCTTGAAGCTTTGAATTATAAACGTTCACGGCGGACGAACCGGCGATCGCAAGTACTGACTTGCCGGTACTACCGTACGTGGAGACGAGAGATCCGGGCGGAGACGGGGTGTTCTGCGTGAGCCCAGCAGGGATGTTACCGGCGTTCCTTGCGAGTGTGTCTTTAAAAGACACGCTGCAACTGGAGGCAGAAAAAACCATGACTCCAAGTAAGGCGGCGATTCGACACATTTATATCTAAATATTAAATACAATACTTAGGACTGTCAATGCAGTCGACCTGGAATTTAACGAGACCGAGCCGTGATCTCTCTTACGCTGCTGCTTGCAGCGTTTCGACTCGTTTGAGCGGCAGCTCCGCGACGAAACGAGTGTTCTGGCAGGACAGGTCCAGAAAAAGTCGTCCGCCATGTTCTTCGACGATCCCTTTTGAAATGCTCAGCCCAAGGCCAGTCCCTCGTCCCAGTTCCTTCGTGGTGAAGAAAGGCTGCATGAGCTTTTCCGCGACCGGAGCAGGAATTCCGAGGCCGGCATCGGTCACCGAGATCGTGATCGATTCACCATTCACCTTGGCTTCGAGTCGCACCCATTTCTCCGGCAGACGGTCCATTGCATCATAGGCGTTATTCAGCAGATTGAGCAGCACTTGCGAAATCTGCGCTGGCCTACATGAGAGCGTGAGCTCTGGGATTTCGCCGACCTCGACTCGAACTCCCTGGTTCCTGAACCGCTCAACGCAGAGGCTGAGCGTATCGTCGAATACCCGCCCGAGCTGCGCCGGAACAAATGGATCGCGTTCAGCGTTTCTTGAAAAAGCTCGAAGCCCGCGGACGATTTTGGCGATTCGCTCGGAAGTGGCGGAAATTTTTTCGAGCTGCGCCGCAAAGAGTTCAGGATTTATTTCGCCGTTTTTGACGGCCTTGAGAAGCTGGTTTGCTTTGCCTTGAATGATGGCCAGTGGGTTGTTGATTTCATGAGCAACACCGCCGGCCATTTCACCCAGGGCCGCGAGCTTTGACGATTGGATCGAGGCCGCTCGCGCTTCTTCGAGTTGTTTCTCGGCCGACTTCTTATCGTTGATATCAATGGCGACAATGATGACTTCTTCGTGGTCTACGAAGCGGTATCGCTTGAGTGCTATCAGTAACCAAGGGGCCCCAGTGGTCCATCCGCCTTTGAATTCGATCAGGTCTTCCTTTCTTCCTGACTTCAAGAACTCGGAAACCTGAATGGCGAAGCCGTTTTGGGACGCAAGAAATCCAAGCGGTTTACCGACGAAATCGGCTGGAGTCAGATTGAAAAACCGTGCGAGACGTTCGTTCACACCACGGTAATTGCCGTCTAGATCGACCCACGAAATATAGCCGGGAAGCGCCTCGAGAATGGCTTGGGTTTTCTCTCTTTCCGTCATTGAGCTGTGGCGAAATCGAATGGCCTTGATCGCGGTGTGCGAAACGGTTCGGGCCTGAACAATGAGAAAGAACAGATAGAGAATCGACATCGCCGCCAAGCTCAGGGATTCGGGGGTTTGTAGAAGAATCTCGGCGACGACGCCTGGAAGAATGGCGGCTACGATGAAAAAGATGAGAGTTCCAGGCTCGTAGTAAAGACTGGTGATCGACCCCGATGCGACGCCTGCAATTGGAAGCAGCAGGAGGACTGACTGTTTTTCGATTCCGTATTTTTGAATGGCCAGCGTCCCGATCAAGCCCCAGCAAAGGCCGCCTGCACCGACAAGCGTTCGAAATCCCCACATCCAGTACTTTCGATTGATAGCAAGGAGGCGGTTCGAAATGACCCCGAAAAACAGGCGAATAAAGGCCAAAAAAGTAAGAACGCGAGCTAGTGTCTGTGCTTCTTGAAGGTCAGTGAAAATCGGTGAAAGCCCCAGGCCGATTCCGAGAAGAAGAAGATGTGAAATGGCCGAAAGCGGAATGCGCTTCACCAGTTCACGATCGATCTCCTTTCGAATCGCCATGGACGTCTTTAACG
>FSSU01000066.1_pt1 | contig 13722 bp, 19 predicted proteins | sample 1637271 | NCBI WGS metagenome assembly FSSU01 (sample SAMEA3914819, study PRJEB12502) | metagenome | biome: forest; material: soil | place: Canada | collected 2010-06-26 | depth 0.3 m | reverse complement strand
GCTCTGGATCCGTGCGCCCAAGTGGGCCTCGGCCCTGCTCTTTGTGACCCTGGCGTTCGCGTTCTCGCCGTTTCTTCCGGCCGTCAGTGCCACGGTGGGGACTCGGGCGGTCATCATCATGTGGGCCGGCGCCGTGATTTATATAGTCGGAGCCGTCACTTACGTCATCAAGCGGCCCAATCCCGTTCCTGGCGTATTTGGGTATCATGAGGTTTTTCATCTTTTGGTGGTCCTGGCTGCCAGCCTCCACTTTTGGATGATTTCGAGCCTGATTCGTGGGGTTTGGTAAGAAAATGATGCAGGCGTAAAAACAGGGTTGAAATCGACCCAGGTTGAAGGTAATTCCAAGCCTCTCGAAAATTACGAGTTCTAGGGTCCCCATCGTCTAGAGGCCTAGGACACCTCCCTTTCACGGAGGTAACCCGGGTTCGAATCCCGGTGGGGACGCCATTAAAAAATACCCTTCAATTGCGAAAGCAGTTCGAAGGGTTTTTTTATTTCATATCGCACAGTTGCGCCGTCGAGCAGTTGGTTCGAACATACCGTTTCCTCGTCGTAGATCGACTGCTTCTCAGCATCGGTCGCGAGCTTAAGATCCTCTTCGAGTCGATCCCGAATCTCCTCGTACCCCACAAACGTCGAGTGATGATGTCCGAGTTCATGCGCCAAGATGCAGATTTCTTCGTCGACATCCTTCGCACCATTGAAAAGTACTTCTCGATCCGCAGCCGTCGACGTGGGCGTAACCCAATGACCTCCACGCTCACGCGCCAGATGGATCACTCCAACCCCATCGTCACGACGGACATACATCGCCTTACGAATGCGGAAGACTTCCGGATGCTCCGTCCGAACCGAAACGCCACATTCAGCGATCTTGCCCAAGAGCTTGAAGAAGACTTCACGATTCGAATTTGTCATTCCAAACCACATTTAAAGACTGAAATACCATGCATGGGCTTCAAGACGAGAAGCTGAATACCTCGTCTCCGAAGTTGTAGCGCACAACCCCACTCTTCGGTACCTTGAGTTCTCAAGCGGACCCGACTGGAACTACGAGAAAACAATGACCCTAATCGCTGCAATCGGTTTGCCCAACCAAGAAATCGCGTTTGTCGCGGACTCTATTGCGACGACAACGTACCCCGCTGCATTCACCATCGGGAGAACGACACAGGGTGAACATCTTCAGCCTATTGTTGTACGGGACCAAGTACGAGGATTTGTGGAAGGGGCATGTAAGATCGGAGCATTCGGAAACACCATCTGCGCAGCGGCAGGTAATTCAGCTTTGATCTATGAGTTGCTCGAAAGACTGGACAATACGCTCGCCAATTGGACAGACCTTGAGGCAGCCGATGCTTCGCTCAACCGGGCACAAATCGAGCCGGTTGGAGAGAGTCTCTTGGGGACTGATGCAACCCTGATTTTTGCATTTCGCACAGGATCGGGACAGATGTTTTGCACCGTCGGCATTTCTGTCATGCCCGATCAAAGCCTGAGATTTCAGAAAAGCTGCAAAGCTTCGACGCCAGGTGAAACGTGGGTCGGATATTTTGGATCGGGAGCAGATCTATTGGGTCAGTACTACCCAAGCTGTATTGGCGCCTACGAAAGCGACCGCACTCTTCGAGACCTCCTGCCGTCGATGTTGGCAATGGATCTATCGGCGAAGGTTAGAACCGAGCAAATGAATAATGCAGCGGGGGTCGGTGGTACATTTGTCTCGGTTTTTCTTGGGGAGGATACTCTACTGCGATCGACCGATGTCGTTCATATCCATGCAAACGCACAGAAAGAGATCCAATTCTTCTCAAAGGTCATCTTTCGGCGTGGCACCTTTTTCGTCAATGACGTGATTGGACGAAGAGGTTTTGCGATGAGGTCTCTTGAAGAAGAAGTCGCATATCGGCTTGGAAACCGTCCTGGAACTCAAGATGTCACGCCTGAGGTAATCGAGTTGCTCCAGTATCGAGCAAGAGGAGTCTTTCTGGATGTTCGCTCGGCAGATGCCCCGAATACTCCGGATGTAAGTATCGTCGAAAACATAAATGGCGATGCCATTCCCGGAATGGCGAACCTTCCGCTCGGCTCCTATCCTTTACCAGGATCGACTCTGCAATTCAGCTGTCAGGGTGAGACCGTCGATCTGACCGTGCGAGCGTGATACAGCACCACCAGGGACCTCTTCCGCCATCAACTAAGCTCTTCGTCATCCGGAAAAATAATCAGCCGGTTTGCACCATGCTCCCCGTCTAAGTATTCCGCAACCTGGGCGTCGGCGGTAACCAAGGCATAAAACTTTGAACATCCGAAGAAGTTTACGATCATGGCGTCCATTGATCCCATGCAAGACTTCCCGATGATCTTTGTCGCGTCAGCCCAATTGGGGACCGAGGTAAAAAGTGTGGTGTCTTCAAGTGCCCGCGAGCCGGCGAAATTCAACCCAAGCGAGTCGACAACGTCGTCCCAGGAAGGAGCTAGCTGAGGGAGAAGGAAGTCTTCACAAAGGATCTGCCACAAGTCCTTACCCGTCGACGAGGCAACAGGAAAGATCTGCAGGAGAGTTTCTTTATACTCCTTGATGTCTCTCTCACTGATGAGGGTGGTTTTATTTCTCTGAATATTCTCACGAACCAGCTGGTCCAAAGCCTTGAGGCGTTTTTGAGTATCGCCAGAAAGGTCGGTGCGAAACTGACTCCAGATTTGCAGCAAGCTTTCTACTGCTAACGCACGACGATAAATGTCTAGGTATTCAGCACGTACATTTAGGTTCGTATACAAAGGAATGCCGCTATTACGGCAGACTTCTACGAATTTCTCCGACCAGGTGTTCAGTCTGTCTAACGGGTAGGATGCCCCGAAGAGAATATTTGTATCTACAACACACCCCAGCCTAAGCCTCGGGTCCCGTGCATAGGTTGCTTTGAAAGTCCGCAGGTCAACAATCATGGAAGATCGAGATCCGGCTTACGCCGGTCCTTCGCGATCTTGCGAAGCGGCTCTTCTTTTTTAGACGGCTGCTTCTTTACGATCTCATCCATCTCAGCCGATGGGCGAATCTCAGACCGACGCTTCTCGAAGCGTTCACGCATGCGTTTGACGGCATCCTTTTCAGGCAGCTTAGCTTCGTTGGGTGGGTTCTTTGAATTAGCCATAATCATTCTCCGGCAACTCTTATACACCCGCAGAAGAGGTAAGCAGGTCTATGATATTATTAAACTATTTAAGTACGATCGGCAAGCAGTCGCGGGTCGGTCTGGATTCTTGATTGAGCGGAGCAGTCAAGTCTGGCAGAAGCTACCCTGTGCCATTACCTCAACCAGGAAACGCCGATCAAGAGCTTACCGCTGACTCAGAAAAGCTGCTTGAATCCGCCATCATTTCGAACCTTGAAATGACACCGGAAGAGCGGATTGAGGCTCATGAGAACGCCCGTTGCCTCATGATGGATTTGCAGACGGCGGGAAAGGTTCTCCGTGAAGCAGGATCTAAAAGCTCTTCTTGAGTGCCTTCTCTCACGCGACATTGATTTCGTCCTTATCGGTGGTTTTGCCGCCGTCGTTCACGGTTCGACGATGATTACGCAGGACCTCGATATCTGCACCGCCATCACCGAGGAAGGAGTTACGAAGCTCAGGGACGCGTTGAAGGATTTGCACCCCATTCACCAGATGAATCCGACGCTACGGCATTCATTTCTGGACTACCCGGTAGACATCAGCAGCATTAAGTCCGGTGTAAAGTGCGAGTTGATCGCTACACACAGGGCTCCAGTCGGCCGGATAAAAAGCTAGAATGACCGTGCGACCCTTGAATTCAGATAGCGAAAAAATCTGGGGCCTTTTTGCCAGCGGCTAATAAAGTCATAAGTCTCCTTCGCAAAATGGCCTTGGAATATTATTTAAAAATCCCGACTTTCGTTCCGGGCTTCGGGAACGGAGTGATGATATGATCAGGCTGCTTCGTGTTTACTCGACACCACATCGGATACGAGCGCTAGAGCTGCTTTTGCGCAGTCGATGTCGTTCTGTACTGTGGGCGCACCGCTCAGCCCGATCGCCCCGACAACTTCTCCGTTCACCTTAATGGGAAACCCTCCACCCCACACCGCCATACGCCCAAGCGTGGGGATGCCGGCCAAAAGCGACGGGTCGCTCTTGATAAAGGTGAAAAACTCCTGCGTGGAGATGCCCATCAGAGCTGTGTATGCCTTGTTCTGGGCCATCTCAGTAGTAGGGATCGGGGCGCCATCCATTCGGGCAAAGGCCTTGAGATTACCGCCGTCGTCGAGAATCGTTACGTTCTCGCTAACGCCAAGTTCTTTGGCTTTCGCCACCGCTGCGTCCACCATTTTCTGTGCTAGCTCATAAGAGATGCTGCATTTCTTCACTACGTTGGCCATTGTCGGTCTCCTTTTTTGTCGGACTATATGTACGACACATTCAGCAGCAATATTTCGGCCACGCACCGAACAGCCCTCAGAGTTGTTGGGACGTCTGCTGACCGGCCAGCAGGGTGATCGGAATTCATTTTCGCCCCTACGAAAAGAACTTCGCGGACTTATTTCCCTGTCCGAGGGGCAATTTGGGCCGCGTATGATCTGACCAATTTCCATTGGGTCGCGAGATTCAACAGGAAGCTCACCAGCCCTCGCCATTCGCATGATCGCTTCGATGTTATCCCGGAGCTGGGTAGTTCACTTGTTGCTCTCAGTGACCCATTCTTTGATCGGCATGTTTCCTATGGCGAGTGGGGCTTTGGGGAACTCAACAAAGTATTCGGTTTCAGGATGAATGAAGTGACGTCCTGATTCTCTTTTGAATCCAATGCTCTTCAGAGTGGTTTCGATTTTTTTGAAGTCTGCAGAGGAGATGAAATCCAAGTCTTTGGATTCGTATTCATTGTCCGTGTAGATCGAAACGACCGCTCCACCAGAAAGTACGGCTTCAATTCCTTCCTTTAAGAGGAGCTCGCAAACGATGGAAGCCAATTCTTGGACCGTGCTTTTCTTTGAGATTTTCACAGTGGCTTACCGCTGCGCCGTGGCCGCATACGCTTACGATAATATTTTTTTATTTCGGTGTCGGACATGAACTCAAAGGATTTTGCCAGTAGCGCTTGGAGCTCTTTGCGAAACGGATATCGCGGGTTCCACATAAAGAGACGGGACCACGCTGAGGCTGGTCGAAAATGTAGCGGCGATTTCAGTGGCGTAGCCTTCGTCGTAATTCTGCAGGTAGAGGAGAACTCTTTCGACAGTGGGGTTTCCAAAGAGGGATTCAAGCATGCGTCTATTATCACCTCTTTTGGAGGTTATAGTAAAGCAGGGCGAACTCTTCCTCTGTCTTCGGACCGGGGCTTTTTTGTTTTAACTAGGTCCAGTTAATCGCATCAATTCGTCGCGCAAGTTCATAGTCCTTCTCAGTCACGCTGCCCTCGTCGTGCGTGAAGAGTGTAATTCTCACGCGATTGTACGAGTTGAACCAATCGGGGTGATGGTTCATGTGCTCTGCTTCGAATGCGACGCGAGTCATGAACGAAAACGCCTCTGGAAACTTGTTGAAGGTGAATTCTCTTTCGAGTTTGCCCTGAGAGTTGGTTTTCCAATTTGAAAGTGAAGACAATTGCCGAGCGGTACTCATAGTGAATGGCCCCTTGGCACTATAAATAAGCAACCTGCGGGCCAAGGCGTACCCCTTGCTTCACTTCAGGGTATGCCTAAATCTATCCCAAGAATCAGTAACTGCCTCTGGTTTGATTCGGAGGCTGAAGAAGCCGCACGTTTTTATGTTTCGCTCTTTCCGGAATCCCGCATCAGTCGAGTCACGCATTACACGGAAGCGGGCACGGAAACTCATGGCCGCCCAGCTGGCTCAGTGATGACCGTAGAGTTCGATCTGGCAGGCAGAAGTTTCCGCGCGTTGAACGGCGGGCCTATCTTCAAGTTCAATGAAGCCGTCTCGATCGAAGTCGTCTGTGAGTCTCAGGCGGAAATCGATTCCTACTGGTCAAAGCTCTCTGCTGGCGGCGACCCATCGGGCCAGGCATGCGGCTGGCTTAAGGACCGCTATGGTCTTTCCTGGCAAATCGTTCCTAAGCAGCTCGCGGATCTTATGAGCGACGAAGATTCAGCCCGAGCGAGTCGAGTCATGACCGCGATGTTGAAGATGAAAAAGCTCGATCTCGCTGAGCTCGAAAGAGCAGCGTCGGATCGAAGCGAAGCGGCGTGAGGCTTCCGCGAAGTCGATCTTCTTGAGCACGAAGCTCCGGCGTAAATTCTTTCCCGAATTCTTCGGCTTCGAAAATCGGACGAATCTCGATCTCTGATTCCTCTCGCATCGAGTCCCTCCTAAATCGGTAATAGGAGGAAAAATTGCACCGTGCGTACCACGACGATGTGTACGTTCAGATTCCGCGAATCGAGAGCACGACATATCCTTCGCGCATCAGAAGCGGAAAAACAGCGACCTTGCTTCGTGCGGCAGCAGGTTTTACGGACTCTTTGTTCAGTTTCTCTAAACAGAGTAGCAATGCTTGGCCGCCGTGGGTCAGAGACTTGGCAATCGTCTTGAGTTCGTGCTCCACGACTTTCTCGCCAGTTGAAGACGAGAATTCTCCCAAGATGAGATCAAAACGCTCTCCATCTTGAATCGCTTCCGGAAAGCTCGGTGCTTCACGCACGTCTAACCTCTCGCCACTCAGGCCGAGTCTCTCGGCATTTCTGCGAACGTAAGTCGTGCCCAAAAGATCGCGGTCTACCGCCACGACGTTTGCGTTCGGCCAACGACCGCGGCTCACGAGTGGCAATTGCCCGTATCCCGATCGAAAGCACAGAACCTTACCGGTAAATTGTTTTGGAAGTGAGTCGAGGAGGGCGGGCAATCCATGTGCGAGTCGCTTGGGATCGTCACCGCCAAGATCGAAGGGACGATCGAGTGCGAGTCCACCCACCTCGACGCGATCGCGCAGGTAAAGGTCTTTCGATTCTGGGAACTCTTCACGAGTTCCGGGTGCTGCCGTAAGAGAAAAAATAGAATGCCTTGGGCCTCGCGCGACTTCGACGAGTGGCCAACTGTGTTGCACTTTCAGTTCAAGCAGCATCGGCACAAGATCGTTAATGACGACGACGCGAAGGTCACCTTCTGGCGTAAGTCTGAGGCGCCCAGCGCCGAGTAGAGATTCGATGAACGGGCGTCCAATTCGCGCCGGCACGTTACAGAGAATCCAGTCGTAGGCCGCCCCGCTTGATTTCAGATCGCGATAGCCCAAGCTTCCGTATGCGTCGACGTTCGAGAGTCCGTTAGCGCGCGCGTTTTCGCCCGACCATTTCGCCGCGAGGAGGTCGCGGTCGACTAGCTCCAGGCGCGCGTTTTTGAATCGCGCTGCGATCGGAAGTCCAAGGGCGCCATAGCCGCAGCCCATGTCGAGGATCGTGGCTGGCTCACGAGCAGGGAGGTTCTCGAGCAAGAGCAGGGTGCCCTCGTCAATTCGCTGCGTGGAGAAAACATCGTGAGGAATCTGCATCTTCAGCTGTTGGCCGAGTGCAGAGTGTCTCATCGTCGTTTTGAACCACGGGTCGTACATGGGCCGGTTCTACGGCAAGCTTTTGGGGGATTCCATTAAAAACGGGCTTCTGAGAGATTCTTGATATGGGCCAGAACGCGTAGATGAATTTTATGGATGAACCAGCGTCCATAAAACTGCCAATACCACCCAGGTTGAATATCCATCTCGTACCAGGTGCGGCCATCGAGACGAGTTTTTCCGTTGGCTAGCGGGGTCAGCCTGAACTCTCCCTTTACGGAGCGAAAGTATCCGTTCAGGTGGGGAGCATCCACGTGGTCGTAGATTGAAAGTTCTTTCATGGGTTGCGGTTGGAATCTCACATCAAAGGCCAGCTGGTTTGGTTCATTCCAAACTGTAATGGGTTCAACAAATGCGCCCGTGGAGAACTCGCAGTGTCTAATTGCCCCGACACCTTCGCCCTCAATTCGAGCCCGAATTGGATGAGCGACCCCGAGTTTGAAGAGCCATTCGTCTGTAGGGGGCAGATCGGAAAATTTTACGACGTTCGGCCAGACCTGCTCGGGCGGTACATTGATTTCAATCGATGAAAGTACAACATCCCGATAGGGCTCGATCGTTTGAGCTTCGATCAAAGGCATGAGTGGTAATGCGATTACAAGTGCAGCCGGAGAGAACCGGCTTGGCTTCCCATACTTTGCGATCCCCGATCCAAAAACTGATCCGATGATTCCCAGTGCGCTGCTCATGGGAAGTGACATCGCTAAACAAATCGCCCCTTCTAGTGCGAAAAGCAGAAGAAGGAGGTGAATGCACAAAATCGTCAGGCAGACGAATCCGGCGGTCTTCTTAAAGCTCTGTGGTTTTCTGAAGTTCAGTAGATAGCCTTGAATCAATCCCAAGATAAGGGGGCATCCAACAAACAGGGACGTTGCATAAGTTTTGAGAAAGTTAGTGCTGAACCAAACCACCAAGGTTCCGCACAATGCAAAGGTGATCGTGACCGCTAGGGGCGGAATGATTCTTAGCGACGCCGACCTTGCGTTTCCACCGCCCCAATTTGATTCTTTTGAAGTCGGAACCAGGCAAAGGGTCAGCATCAGTAGATAGTTCAGGCCTGGGATGAAAAATAGAATTCCTAGCCACGGTGAAAGGGCGGCATCGGCGGCACGGCGGATGCTCATACCAACGCCGATCCAGATAAACGGTAGGCTCCAGAGGACCACGGCGGGCGCAAACCAGTCTGGCAGGCTCGAGAACTCTGGATAACGTGACGCAAGGAATGGCGATAGAAAGCTGAGCGGCGAAAGCATGCGAGCTTTAGCTAGGTAGTAGAGAGAGGCCTCGCCGGCGTACTTCGTCAGCATTAATGAAATGCCCCAAAGCAGATAAGACTGACGAGAAACTCGTCCCTCTACGCCAAAGAGTCGCATGATAGTCTTCATTGCCTCAGGTTAGGGGCAAAGCGGTTTGGCGTCGAAATAATTTCCTGCCCGTTTCATGTATTTGCGCCGGTGATTGGATCGCGACGAAAGGGGAGAAGCTATCCACGGACGTTCTTGCGATCATCGCTGTCGTGCTATTTGCTCAGGGTGTGGCCGGGCTCTAGTCCCGCTCTTACCAATCGCTTTTGACGATGAGCTTCGAGAGGTCCTTCTCAGCGTCGCGAACTATTCCGCGAACGAGCTGCGCAACCTGGCGTCCGTGAGCCGGGCGGATAACGCACCGAGCTACGGCACGCTTTCGGGGCGCACATTCGGTTCTCGGCGATTCTTGTTTACACCTTAAAGGATGTAATCCATATTACATCTTGTAGGGTGTAATTATGAGGTCGCTTCGATGAAGCTCGTTCAGCTCCGTAAGAAAAAAGGAATCACTCAGGCCGAGCTCGCGGCTCGGTGTGAGACGACTCAACAGACGATCGCGAAAATAGAAAAAGGTCTGGTGGAGCCTAAACTGGTTACTCTCAGAAAGCTTTCAAATGCACTCGGCTGCGAGCTGCCGGAACTGTTTTTCTCGAGGAATGAGTTTATTTCGCAGATTAATGAAGTCATTCAAGGTCATAAGCTCAATCTGAAGAAGGTGAGCGTGATGGGATTGAATGATCTCTGTGCGGAAGAGAAGCATATTCCACCGTTTCATCCCTATTGGGAAAATGTCGTGATTTCTAATAACAGCGTCAAGCTGACCAAGCTCAAGGAAGAGTGAAAATGAAGACTAAGATTGAACTCCCGCTCATGAATGTCCGAGATGTCGTTCTATTTCCAGATGCCTACCAGCAGCTCATCGTGGGCCGACGTTTTACGATCGATTCAATTCAAAAGGCCAAGCAGGCCCACCAGGGAAGGATTATCGTCATTACTCAGAAGGCTGTTCAAAAGGTCAGTCCGCTTTCCAAGTCCGACATGTACTCGGTTGGGACAGTTTGCAGGATTGAAAAAAGTGTCATGCTTTCTGACGGAACGATGAAGGTACTTCTGCAAGGTGAACGAACCGTCTCGGTGGGTTTGGTTCTCGAAAAGGACGGAGTACGATTTGCTTTGGGCACTTTTGGTCGGGCAAAGGCGTCGGGAAAGAAGCTTTCGAGAGATGTGAAGCGACAAGTTTTGAGTCTTCTTCTGAAATGGAATCCAGCGCTCGCTTTGGATGATGATGAAGAGCGGTTTGATACATTGAAAAAGGAAACGGAGTTGACCGGGTTTGTCTCAACCGTGAGTGGCCTGATTTCACATCCTCGCCCTGACGGCCTATTCAAAGGTTTGAATCTCAAGGCGAGTCCAAAGAAGTTAGGTCAGGTCAATCTGCGCATCAAAAAGCGCCAGTGCCTTTTGGAAGAGTCGAGCGCTGGTAAGCGCCTGTTGCTCATCAGAGAAATCTTGTCCGAAGAGATTCATTCGGGCGCGTACTAGGGCCGAAGATTCAATGAAACCCGATTACACGATTCACGAACTCAAATACCGAGAAGCACGCGCCCGAGGCGATGTCGCCTGGGGTGGTGAAATGGCACAGACTCGTATCGAGAACTGGTCGCGTACAATTGAGTTCTTGATGGGGCATCCCTCGTTTCCGAAGCACGGAAGCTTGCTTGAGATTGGATGTGGTGCCGGAAATCTTACGCTCATGATGGCTGAGCGGGGTTTTCAGATATCGGGCGTCGACATCTCACCGACTGCGATCGCATGGGCGCAGGAACGCGCTCGAGAACAGGGTAAAGCGGCTCGGTTTTACTCTGGAAACGTTACGGATCTGTCTGCGTTTGGATCGGGTGAGTTCAACGTCGTCATGGACGGAAACTGCCTTCACTGCATTATCGGTGAGGACCGAAAGCTCGTGCTGGGAGAAGTCTTTCGCGTCCTGAAGCCGGGCGGAGTGTTTTTCGTAAGCACGAACTGTGGGCCGGTCATCGATGCGAACGTCGACTATGATCCGGCCGCGAAGTGCATTCTAGAGAATGGGGTTCCCTACCGTTCGATGGGTGAGTCTGACGCCGTGCTCTCCGAGCTCAAAGCGGCAGGCTTTACCGTCAGATGGTCCGAGCTCAATCCCAGTGCGTCATGGACACATTTGAAAGCGATTCTAGTTAAGGCGGCATAAAGACCGCTTTTAAAATGAGCAGGGCTTCGTCTAAAGTCGAGGAATGTCCCAGTCTTCGACTCTCTCAATCGTCGTTCTGACCGGTGCGGGAATTTCCGCCGAATCGGGCATTAAGACGTTCCGCGATCATGACGGACTTTGGGAGAATCACGCGATTGAAGAGGTCGCGTCGATTGAAGGCTTTAGACGCAATCCAAAGCTGGTTCAAGAGTTCTACAACCAACGGCGCAAGCAGCTCCAGGGTTCATCGATTCAACCCAATGCTGCGCATCGTGCGTTGGTTGATCTCGAAGAAGCTTGGCCGGGCGAGTTTTTGCTGGTGACCCAAAACGTCGACGACCTTCATGATCGAGCCGGGTCAAAGAATCTGATTCACATGCACGGGGAGCTTCTCAAGGCTCGCTGTGAAGTAAGTGAGCGAGTGTTTCCCTGGACCGGATCGATCGAATCGAGCGATCGCTGCGTCTGTTGCGACCGCGAGAACACGCTTCGACCGCATATTGTTTGGTTTGGTGAAGATCCGTTTGAGATGAATCGAATTATTGAGGCGCTCGAGAACTGCACCGTCTTTGTTTCGATCGGAACATCGGGAACCGTCTATCCTGCGGCAGGATTTGTCGAATGTGTTCCGCCTGCCTCGAGACGAGTCGAGATCAACGTGGCAGCGTCCTCGGTGAGTCCGCAGTTTCCGGAGAGATTGACGGGGCCTGCGACGGAATGCGTGCCACGGTTTGTCGCCGAGCTGCTGAGCACGATTTACTAAAATCCCCCGGAGTCCGTGCGAACTCCGAGGGACACTTAGCATTCGTTCAGTCGGTATCCGTTAAGCCGCTGCGTGCGACTTGGCGGCTTTGAGCAGCTGCTCTTTGACTGCTTCAAGGTTGAATGAGGCCGGTTTCTGCATCGGTGGGAATTCGATGAAGGTTTTGCCGGCTTCTTCCACGATCTGCTGAACGAGAACGAATCTCCAGAATTCGTAAACGAACCAGTTGAAGTAGGACAAGCTTCCGGCCAGACCGGTTCTTTCCATCGGATCAAGCCGAAGGTTAGTGAGAATCGGCATGTCGGGCTTAACCGTTCCACCGAGCCAACCGCCTGGCTGATCGATGAAGCGGAATTTGAAGTCATCGACTCGCACGGCACCGAGTGCACCTTCGGCGAAGTAGAAGACTTCTCGACGTTTGCTTGGTCCTTTGCCTGTGATCAGATCCGTCTGGTCGTAACCATCGAGGTGGACCTTAAAGGTCCGGTCTCCGATTTTTTTGCCCTTTTTCAGTTCGGCGGCAATGTTTGGATTGCCGGCGGCCGATACGAAAGTAGGGAACCAATCGAGCCCAGAGACAATCTGGTTTTCGACTTTTCCTTCAGGCACTTTGCCTGGCCAACGGATGATGCAAGGTGAACGGAAGCCACCTTCGAGAACCGTTCCTTTGCCGCCCGCGAACGGAGTTTGTCCGCCGTCAGGCCATGTGAAGTTCTCAGCGCCGTTATCCGTACTGAAAACGACGATAGTGTCTTCGTCGAGACCGTCATCTTTCAGTTTTTTCAGAATCGAGCCGACGATGTCGTCGAGCTGAGCCATGCCGGCTTCATAGGTGCTCCAACCATTCTGAGCCGTGCGCAATTTCTCGTATTTTTCCGAGAGGTGAGTCACGACGTGCATTCGAGTCGGATTGATCCAGGTAAAGAACGGCTTGTCTTCTTTTGCAGCCTTATCGATGAAGTTGAAAGCGTGGCTCAGGATTTCGTCGTCGACGGTTTCCATTCGCTTTGGATAGAGCGTGCCAGCGTCTTTAATCTTCTGTTTTCCAACTCGGCCCCAGCGCATGTCGACGGTCGAGTCGTCCTGGTCGGCCGCGAAACAATGAAGCATGTTTCTTGGGCCGACTTTGTCTTTGAGTTCCTGAGGGTAGTTCGGATGTGAAGGGTCTTCCATCGCATCCAAGTGATAGAGGTACCCGAAGAATTCGTCGAATCCGTGAAGAGTCGGTAGGTATTCGTTCCGGTCGCCCAGATGGTTTTTACCAAATTGGCCCGTGGAGTATCCCATCGATTTCAAAACTGTGGCGGTCGTTGGAACTTCGTCCGGAAGGCCGACAGTTGCCCCTGCCTGTCCGACAGTAGTCAGACCCGTTCGAATTGGAAGCTGACCTGTAATAAAGTTTGCGCGGCCTGCGGTGCAGCTGGCCTCGGTATAATAGTCGGTAAACATCATGCCTTCGGCGGCAAGTTTATCGAGGTGTGGGGTTTTTCCCGCCATCATGCCTCGGTGGTAGGCTCCGATGTTGAGCCAACCAATGTCGTCGCCCATGATGAAGACAATGTTGGGCTGTTTCTTTTTCGAACCCGATTTAGCGGCGCTCGGTTGAGCGGTCGTCGGTTGTGCCATTATGAGTCTCCCTATTTTCCGGAGACTATTCTGCAAGCGATCGTGCCGCTGTGATGCACCAGACAGCAAGAGCTGCGTGCAGCAGTGCGAAGACGGAGTTATCCCTTCAAGATACGGGGCACCCGAATGTGGAAAGTAGTTCCGCTCGCTTCGGAGCTCTCGACCCAGACTTTGCCGCGGTGGGCATCGACAACGCCTTGAACGAGAGAAAG
>FSSU01000086.1_pt1 | contig 14078 bp, 10 predicted proteins | sample 1637271 | NCBI WGS metagenome assembly FSSU01 (sample SAMEA3914819, study PRJEB12502) | metagenome | biome: forest; material: soil | place: Canada | collected 2010-06-26 | depth 0.3 m | reverse complement strand
CGATTACTCTACAAAGCTTACCTGAAGAAATGCAGCGCTTGCCGTCGAGCATTGCCGCTCAAGCGGCTTCGCAGGGTACCGTCGCCGCCGGAGCCTTTGTCTCGCTCAATGCCCCCGACTTTTCAAAAGGCCCGATCAATCTCGACCAGATTCTAGGCGATGTCGAAAAGGCCTATGTCGTCCTCGCGCTCGAAGCTTCGAATGGCGTTCGCAAGCGCGCGGCGGAGCTGCTGGGAATCACGCTTCGAAGCTTGCGCTATCGTTTGCAAAAGCAGGGTGTTGAAACCGACGGTGCTGGAAGCGAATCGGACTCGGACGAAGAGTAGTGGGTCGAAAATACGGTTTTTACGTATTTCTATTCTGCTGGATCTCTTTACTCGCACTTGCTCTTTTTACGGGCCCTTCGCCCGTAAATCGATTTGGGCATGACACGTTCATTTTGCTCGATGGGGCGTGGAGAATTATTCAGGGCCAGATTCCTTACAGTGACTTTCACCTGACCTTGGGTAGTTTTCCCCTTACCTTGGTTGCCACTGCAATGAAGCTCACGACGCCTTCAGCGGATGCACTGCCGCTCGCTGGTGTTTTGCTGGCAGCCTTACTCATGCCTACTGCATACGGAATATCTAGAAATCGGTATGGCGAGACGGTAGCGGTGATTTTCTCGCTCGTCATCGGGGCGACTTGCGTTGGCAGACAGATTCTTGGACTTCCTGTGTACGGACTCAGCTATGCGTCGGTGTTTAACCGCTATGCCTATGCTGTTTTGTCGTTGGTATTTGCCGCAAACTTTCCAAAGCCTGGATTTGTTGAGCGACAGGACGATCAAGGAGCACCGGTGGTCTCCGGTTTCTTAGTGGCCATTTTACTTTTCACGAAGCTGAACTTTTTTGCGTTAGCTTTGGGATTCTCCGTGGTTGGGGTCGTCTGTGGAAAGCGACCGATTCGCCGACTTGTCTGGTTCTTGGGCACCTTCTGTATTGGGGTCATCGCTCTTGGGGTGACCATTCGTTTTAACTATCTCGATTTTCTGCGCGAAAGCTTCACAGGCCTCTTGGTGCGAAAGGAATCACTCGCACTGACGGATATTGCGGGTCAGCCCTGGATTTCCTCTCTATCCGGTCTCGTTGTTCGACTCACGCCGATTCGGTTTCTTCGACTGGTGATGACGGAGTCTCGCGAGCTGCTTCTGATTGCGGTAGCGTGCCTTTGCCTCTGGAAGAAGGGGCGGGAGATGCATCTGACTCTGGCTTACGGACTGCTCGCGGTCGTCGGAAGCTTGTTCTTAGTGCTCTCGAATTTTCAATGGGGCGAGTGTCCAGTTCTCTATCTGACTTTTCTATTGCTCGGAAGAATCGCCATTGACCACTTGGGCCCCGGAAGAGAACTAGCGAGGGTGTTGGTTTACTCGTGGCCTTTGTTTTTTATTGCGTCGAACCTAGGTTCAGTCGCTTTGGCTTTTGAATGGCAACTTGGTGCACCTCCGGTTCCTGCCGAGTTTTCTATTCGTTCGAAAGCACTCCAGAGTCTAGTGGTCCTCGACGGTGGCGGAACCTGCCAGCCAGGCGACGGATATGTTAGGCGCCTGAACGATGGGCTCGAACTTTTGAAGAAGTTCCCGTCGAATACGCGCGTTCTCTCTGCCGACTTTTCGAATCCGTTTTCTATCGCGCGTCTGGCCCCTTCACCCCGTGGCGATCTGCTTTATTGGGATAATGAAGCGACCTTTAATCTCGGAAATTTCCGGGCCGCGGAATCGCTCTTTCAGGATACCGATGTTGTAATGGTTCCAAAGTGTGCAGAGCATCTGCCGTCCACTCAGGCATTTCTCGGCCTCTATCAGAAAGCGATCGATCAGGCATTTAGTGGAAGTAGTTCAAGCGCCTTTTGGATCGCTCGTTTTCGAAGTAATGTCCTGAAGAAGTAGGGGCGACATCCAGTCCGTGGGATGACTTACGGGCATTCGGCAAGCGTGGGCGAGTTCATCGAGCAGTACGTGAACATCGACCAACATTTCGGGAGACGACATGAATACGATGGACTCCGGATGTCTTCGCGTCCAGATACTCAGCGCTACTCCATATCCTGTCCAATAGCCCACTTCCCAGTGGGGAGCGTCGAGGATGTACCGTAGTCCCTTGTTTTCAAGGTCTTCTAGAAACGAGGCCGTCTCTTCGAGAGATGTGGGTGTCCGATCAATTTCAGGAACATCACGAATTGAAACGACTGGAAGATCGAGTACGGGGTAAAGAAGATTGCTTCCCGTTGTAACGACCCATTCTCCTGTGGCAGGTGGATTCATGCGCAGCCACGCCATCGATGCGCCGCCGGTGATTCGAGTACGAAAGGCCCAGGGAATCAGGCGCGCATTTGAAAGACCCTCGGTCAATACTGGCCACTCTCGCGGTGCCTTGATCAAGACGGCCACGAGAAGAACAGCGGTGACGACGTGGCGAAAGACCTTCCTTTTGATCAGAGTCTCAGACACTTCGTAAATCTCGGCGATCGTGAGTGCCAAGAGAGGAAGAAGAAGCGGGGCAGCAAGGCGTACCGAAAGAGTACCGTCATCTTGCCCGATGGGAGGCGCGACGACGACGAGAAATAAAATAAAGCCTGCTACGAGAGATCCCCAAGTGATCCGGCGAATTCTTACTTTTTGAATCAATGGGATGAGAATGGTTGCCGCGAAGAGGGGTTGATTTACCGTAAGAAATGAAATGCGGGAGTTAAAAAACAAGAGCGCTCGGCCCCCGGCCTGCTGTTGAAATGAAAATACGCGATGAAGGCTATGCGAGAGCCACGGGCTATTAAAAAATCCATCGGCGGCGGGAAAGAATGGATTTGCGGTCAGGGCCCAGTTTCGTACTAAAAGAGGAAACGCTCCGGCCATTGCGCATGCAAGGGCGATTGAAATGTCTCGTCGGTTTCGATTTATTTCGCAGGAGTAGAGGTAGGCGACACCAGCAGGAAGGAGTAGAAAGACGGTGGTAAATTTAGCGGCAAACGCCGCACCTGCCAGTACCCCAAGCCACGCGGTCTCGATTCGACTGCGACTGGGAATGAGTGCCAGTTGGATTGCGGCAAGTGCCCAGAACAGCGCGCCAAAATCGTTTTTCGCCAAATAGGAAAAGAACGTGAGGAACGGGATACCGAGGAAAGCGAGAGCGCCGATCTCGGCGGACGACCTCGAAAATCCAAGTTTTGTCAGAATCGCACGCGCTGTCAGAACGCAACCCACGTATCCAACCAGGACATGAGTAATCTGCGCGAAGATCAGCGCTTCGGCATGACCCCGAGAAGGTTCACACGACAGAAGGCGAATTCCCCAAAGGTAGAGGTATTCCCAATAGGACGCTTCAAGAGCAATCGGAAGGCGTGGGAAGACCTGAACGCGCCCCTGTTGCGCCCAAAGCCAGGGTCCGGAAATATGATAGAAAAAAGGGTCGCTCTGGAAAGATGGCATCCACGCGCGAACAAAGAAGACGATCGCGAACAAAGCGAAGATCAGCTGAAAGAGCGACAGTTTACTGAGCGTCGCGCGTACCTGTTTAGGAGGCGCGATCCAGCCGCATCCGATGAGTACGATGATCCAGGCGGGTAGCTCGGCTGATGCGCCAATGAGTCCCAGGGTGCCCGCAGTAAACGCGAGAAGACAGAAGAAGAGGGAGCCTAGGGCAAGCGATATAGGCCCTGGAGAAGCGATACCGGAAAGGCGAGCGAGAAGCTTTCCCCATCCCCAGTTTGCAGTAGCAAACAAAGATGCGGCGAGTACGACACCAAATATAGAAGCCTGCCCCATCTCCGCATCAAGGCTGAGCGGCACAGGGTGGAGCAGTTTGACGGCGACAGCTGTCGCGACAGCAAGGATGAGAGAGATGGGATAAAAAGGCATAAAAAAACCCGTCAGTCTTTGCTGTTTCAGCAGCGACTGACGGGTCTATTGTGTCTGAACTCAGGAGTCTAAGAAATCAGATTCCCTGCAGCGTGTTGACGAATTTTTTGTTTTCGTCGATGCGCCAAGTATCAAGATTGGTCGAACCGGAAACGTTTCCGGCTGCGCCAGCAATAAAGGAAGTTTGCGAAACGCCCGTGTTGCTCATGCCTGATCCGGCGTCGAGCGAAGTCGCACCGGCAATCGAGCCTGATCCGACTTTTGCGTTTGCGGTATAGAAGTAGAGACCGTCGTTACTGCCCGAGCTTGCCGTATAGCCGGTCGAGACCGAGCAAGACGTTCCGGTTCCGGAAATATCACCAGGAGTGAAGTAGGACGTACAAGCGCTCGTACCTGCAGGTCCACAGTTCGATCCTGTGCCGTTGAATCCGATCGCGTAAAAGCGCTGCGTGTTCGGAAGCTGGAAGCCGACACTTGGCAAACATGCCGAGAAGGTCGAGCTTTCGACGGCATAAGATTTTTCAGTGGTGAACAAACCAGCCAAACCGATCTTCGCCTCAGACTGACGGGCGCGAGCTTGATACTTCTGGTAGTTCGGAACAGCGATCGCCGAGAGAATGCCGATGATGGCGACGACGATCATGAGTTCGACGAGCGTGAAGCCGTCAGAATTTTTGATTGCTGATAGAGCGATGTGGATCCGGTTTGGCTTTTTCATAGTGACTCCTAAGGTCTCCTAAAATGAATCTTGATCTTCAATGGTAAGATGAGTCGAAGAAAAGGGCAAAGTCGAAAGCAGGATCAACCCGGAGTCGGCCAGGAAAAGTCCTGGCCGACTCCGGGTTGATCGCATGGCTTACTTCTGGTCAGCGGCCGGCAATGCGCGGGCTTTTTTGGTATTGAACCAGATATCGTAAACAGTCCCTGACTCGACTTTTCCGTCTTTTCCAGTAAACGAAAAGACGGCGCTTTCTTTGGCGTCTGCACGGCCGCCAAGATTTAACCGGCGGCTTTCGTCGTACTTGAGGTCGATGGACTTCACTTTCATCTGATTCAAAGTGAATAGCTCGCCTTTTTCGGACTTACCGTTGCCGTTTTTGTCATTCCAAAGAACGAGTTTTTTCCAAACTTTGTCCTTCGGAGTGATTTTGCCGTCTTTGTCCGTGTCGTGAACCGCCAACGCTTCGAACCCACTCTTGAATTTCGGAGTCTGTCCGAAGAGCTGGTCAGCGCGCGTGATTTGCCCGTCGCCTTTTTCGTTCAAGGCGAGCAGGTAACCAGGTGCGTTTGGCTCCATCCAGTGGATCGTTTCCGCGGAGTCATTGAGCGGGAAAGCGCTCTCGCCTGTGAAGGCTGGCATTCCTGCATCAAAGAACAACATCAACGGTGAGTGATAACCGCCGCAGAATCCGTCCTGACCAGGAAACGCCGCAGTGATGAAGAGAGTGTTTCCGCACTCTTCGTCCATTTTCCATGTTGTGACTGGGGTCACATCACCGTCTTTCGCGAGGTATTCGCAGGCCGCAACACCGATCCCTCCGGACGGGGAAACGCTCTTGCAGTTCGACAAGTCCTGGGAGCTCACGGTCTGAGAGAACGTAAGCGACTCGACGTAGTTTGTTCGGTCCTGCTTAGCCAGCTCCGAGTAAGACTTGCCAATGGCTCGTTCCATTACTAGCGAGTTGCCGGCAGCCTGGACCTTTCCAGTCACGTTATCCGCAGTGAGTGAAGGGTTGCCTGGAAAAACGGCGTCACTGAAGCGCCCGATTTCGTAGAGCTGCGTTCCAAGGAAAGAAACAGTGATCGGAGCTTCATTAGCCGCCATTCCTTTCACCTTCAACGTCATGGTGATTTTAGAGGCCGCGGAAACCGGGTTATTCACAACTCGATTATTTGTTCCGAAGCACATGGTTTTCACCAGGACTTGAAGCTTGCCTGCCGAGGCTCTGCACCCAGTCGCCGCGTCTGGAATAGACACGTTGTTAAAGCTCTTACCCGCACCGTTTTGTCCGATGCCTGTCTGAGCCATAACTACTGTCGAGCCCAAGAGTCCCAACACTAAAACGCCAATCTGCTGCTGATATCGATTTGCTTGTTTCATACATTACCCCCCCCCGGGGTTGCTTGAGGCCGTTGTTCGACCCTCAATTCCTATCGTAAATTCGACCACTGCCATCGAAGTGTTTTCGCGGTAAAATTCAACGCGCTGAATGTTAGTTCCGATCGTTGATGAAGTGGTGAAGCCTTTGCCCCGAACCCACTCAGAACGCATCAGTCGATTTGTAGGGCGCGATTTCTGCGTCTGAATGTCGGTATAGTATCCGCTCTGCTCAAGACTGTATTTGACGAGCTTTACGTTTTGAATGAGCGTGAATGTCGCCTCGCCGCCGATCGGTGGCAGGATGTCGAAAAAACCTCTCGCCGATCCGGTGCCATCAAGTCGATCCACCGTAATGGAAGGGTCGGTTGGATGGGTGGAGCGAAGTTTAGCGCCCGTCGGTTGTTCAAACTTGTTGTATTCAAACGTATCGCCATTCACCGACCCAACAATGAAGAGACGGCGACCGGGAGCGCTCATGTCCGGAAATTTGGTTCCCGATTTATAGGGTCTCAGTTCGACGGGTGATTGAAGCATGACCAAGCTCTTGTCGCGCCAAATGGAGAGGCCGTCGCCTTTGAGTTTGTCGACATGCTTCCCGTTATTCAGTCCTACAAATGTTTTGGTTCCGTCTTTGTCATTTTGGACGTCGTAAGGCGTGATTTGAAATGCCCAGCTCGGCATGTACAGACTGATCTGAGAAGCCGAGTTATCCTCGAGTAGGAACATGATTTCTTTGTTCTTACTGGTGGCGCTCAGAGTAATTTTACGTTCGCAATCCGTGTGGCAACCCGTGTCGTTGTAGAAGTCAAAGAACTCTCGATTGACGAGATCGTCTGTCACGCCTTCGAAGTTGTTGTATGACGGAAACGCGTTCTGAAGATCATTTGAGAGAACCTTGTAAACGAGAATTTCGGCCGACGTGTTTTCAAGGCTGTCGGTGCTCGTTTTGATGGAGCGGTTAATGTAGACCACCAGCTGCGATAGCGCGAGCATGGTGATACCGCTGATCGCCATCGCGATCATGAGTTCTGTGAGAGTGACGCCTGCTTCGTTTTTCTTGACGAGGTTCATTTTGCCCCCGCCAAGAAGTTGAAGTCGCGGACTTGTCCATTCCAGAGGTCCTTGTGGAAGACGCGGACGGTAACGATGTAAAGTCCTGGATAGCCTTGGAATGTATTGATCACGAAGCCATATCGCCCAGGGCATTGTATGCATTTGTCTCGAGTGGTCGTTACACTATTGGACCAAGCCATCGGAAGATTGGTCGCGGCGGCAGGAACGAAAGCCGGATTCGCAGCTGCATTGGGATCGGCTGCATCTGTAAACGCGGTACCGACGCTAGTCGGGGTGACTTCGTCGAAGCTCGCTTGGTACTGCGTGACCTGCTCGCGAATATTGTCGAGCAAGCCACGGATCATCTGATCACCCGATTTAGAGTCGCGAACGAGGGTGCCTTGCTGACTGAGAAATCCAGTCGCTTGCATGAGTCCGACTGCAATCCCTCCAATAAGAAGTCCCGCGATGGAGACTTCGATCATGGAGAAACCCGATTCGTTTCGTAATTCTGAGAAGAAACGCTTCCTCATTGGATGCGCTCCGATCTCGAAATTTCGACGATCTTAAACCGGAGTGGGCGATAGCGTGTTTTGCAAGTCGTCGCGCCGTCTGGCGTTCCATTGGCTGCGACCTGGATACCGCAGGTAGGTGAGACGGCGGACCATTGAAACGGGTCAGCCTGTGAACGCAAATAGGAAGGCGTACAGCGGAACCCGTTCATATAGTCTCGTGTTGAAAGGCTTGCGCTCCAGATCGGCTTGTCGGGGACGTCGGGACAAGCCGGGGCAGGAACAGGGACCGGTGTCGTAAAAACGTAAGGGCGCAGAATCGGGGCGGCCCCAGCCGACTGCGATTGCTTGAGGAGAGCTTGGGCCTGGGGGTGATAAATCGTCGAGAAGTTTATGCCTGCCGCGAGTGCACTCTTACTGATTTTAAGATTACCGATGATCCACGTGCCCACCATCCAGAGTGCCTGACCCGAAGGCCGGTCTGCAATTTCGAGTCGGTCGCAGACGAAGAACCCGGAAATGAAATTGACGTCGCTGTTAATTTTGCAGACGCCGTGACTACCGTCGTACTTCACGACGGAGTAGATATTAAAATCGATGTTTTTGATCGAGCTTGCGGTGCCGCCGACAATTCCAGCAATTAGGTCAGTCGTGTAGGGGCGAAAGTTCCAAGATGCGCGAGCCGTGCTCGAGAAGTCGACGTCCTCGCCGGCGGATCCGAACGCGGAATCTGATTTCGAGCCTGCTGAGCATTTCAATGCGCCTGGGTTTTCCGTGTCGCTGGGCGCCGATGTAAGCGTCCATGGGGCGCTCGTTCCGTTATTCGGAGAGAGAGGGGTCCAGCCGGCTGAATTCCAAATAGGCTTGAAGCTTGTCGGGTCGAATTTCAACTGGCCCGTGGTCAGCTTAGTCGGGTCAAGGTTAGGTCCCCATGCGGGCGATTGTGCGAGACGAGTTGCTGCGTCGTCACCTGTGGCAGTGGAACCAAAGTCAATCGCTTGAAAGACAATCTCTGGGAGAGCCGTTCCATCAAGGGCAGCGAAGTTTAACGCTTTGACTGTGAGATTAATTTGATTGGTCGAAGGCTCAGCGACTCCGTCGGTTGTAATCTGAATGTCAGAGGCTGTGAGCTGTAGAGAGGGCTCGGCACCGGTTGCAGGGTAGTCCTGGACCTTCTTTTCGATCGGGTCAACAAAGGACGTTTTTGCGGCAGTCAGATCAGTGAGATTGGATGCAGGATGAACAGGCGCAGCTGTTCCTGTTGGAGGACTGTTGTAGCCCGTGAAAACCGCATCGACGGCGTCCCAGGTATTTGCGCAGTCATTTGTAGCGCCAGCCGCGACAGCGGCACATTTTGTCTTTGCATCACCACCTGTGTTGGTTGAAGTGACGCAAGATGGATGAGTCATTTTCACGCCCGCGGTAGCGCTATCAAAGCCTGCCATAGTCGCGCAGGTGGTTGCGGCAGTAGATTGCGCCTGTTTTAAGCGTGCTAAATCTGATCCTGCGACAAGCTGGCCCTCGAGTGCAGTCTTGTCGCCAGCGAAATTAAGAGTGAGTGATCCGTTTCGCTGGATCGAAATCGGGCCGAAAAACCCAGGAGCCGCTGTTCCGGTGCCCCAGCTTTCACCAGTGAAGTTTTTTGCTTTTACATAAACTCGGAGAATCGGTCCGCCTGCGCCTGCAGTATAAGTAGCGGGATTGCCGCTCACGGTGGGTAGTTTCGTTCCTGGGGCAGGATCCGGATTGCCGGCTTCTACGAACTCGTCGCCATGCGAAAGGCCCATCTGGTAGACCGACGTTCCGCTTGAACTCGAGGCACCTTTTACGAGAAGGCGAGCATCCCTTGATTTGGTGAGATCAGCGCGGATGAGCTGCTTGGTGACGCACTTGTCTTTATTGGCTTCAATAGTTGCCGACGCTGACGCGTTCGATCCGAAAAGAAAGTCGAGACCTTTGTCGAACGAGTCGACTTTGACCCCGCCGAGCGTTCCACCAAAAGTAGGGATCTGTGCTTGATAGCGCGAGGTGGGATCGCCCAGTCCTTTTGGACGAAACGGAGTGATCGAAGACCCATTTTTAAATCCAACCATGCCCGAGTTCGGACCTTTTCCGAGATAAAGCATGTCCGCAAAGGTCGTATTATTGTATTTTGGATTTTTCGGATCAAAAGGCGGAAGAAGAAGGTTTCCGTTTGTAAAAACGGGACCTAAAAAGTGTAGCCCTTTGTCGTTTGCGGCTTTTGTGCTGTCATACGGAATGCAGATGTTGTTGTTCGGATCGTCAGGGCAGCCGCCATCGGTGCTCGTGTCTAGATCGATGTTTCCTTTGACCACGAGAGCGAAGGTGTTCATTTCGCGCGGATAGAAGGCGACGAAGCTTTCAATAAAAACGTTCGAACTGACTGCGCGATCAAGAAACTTATTAATGGAGGTACTTCTTGTGCCCTCCGCGCGAACTTTGAGAAGGGCTTCGCGTCCGGCTGCAGGTTGATCTTTGTTTCGATAGCGCGAGATAACGAAGGTCAGGTCTTCGAGTTCAGGAAGCAGGTTGTTCGCGACCACTTTCAGCGGATGCTGATCGGTCATGTTTTTTAGATTCACTGTGTAGCGAACTTCATCGAGCTGAGTACCCGTCAGGGTCGTACCACCCGTGGTGCCTAATTTTTCAAGTTCCTGTGCAGTGGAGTCGCCAAGCAAGAGACGCTCGAGGTTCAGCGGAGTATTGAGCCCGCACGGAGTCGTCGGATCGGTAGGGAGCATCGTGCCCGAACCGCTGACACTCCGGATTTCCTGTCCATTGCGCGTCGTGAGTTGAACGGCTGGCGTGCTGTCGGACTGAATGCAATTGCGCTGCTGAATGACGTAAGTCGCGTACGAAATGGCACTCGCAAGGCCGTTTCGATACTGCATGTATTTACTAGATCGCGCGGTTTCGCGGCGAAGCTGTGGAACGTAGGTTGTCAGGATATAGGTAATGGTCGTGAGAATGCCTGCGCCGATCATGATCGGCAAAAGCATGGAAACCCCAGCTTCGTCGCTCCAGAGCGATGAGAGCCAAAGACGTGGCCGTATCAACGGTATTTTAAACACCGTGTTTCCCACTTTATTACCCCTAGTATTCATCATCGCCAGTACCTGACTTTTTTGCAATGGTTTATGTTTATAGTCTTTTCAGGAGGTTAGGCCTTCTAGGAGGATAAATGCGAACGGTTGCGCTGCCAATGGATATCGCGTCAGAATGGTTCAGATTTGATGAGCACAGGCATGACACTTCATTGGCGGGACTACTCAAAAACCTTCGCCTTATTACTCGTTCTGCTCTGGGGGCAGATCACTCTGGATGCTCGAATTCAGGCGGTCGATTCGGCCTATGTTGAGCTGCCGGAAAGTCACGAGCGATGGAATGCGGACCTGTTTCGGACACTGAGTTTTGGGCACTTGCCGGCCGCCGTGGACTGGCTTTTGCTGCGCTTTCTATTGGATCCCGCCTACACCCATGTAACTGGAAACATGCGCGCGCCGGTTTTCTATGACCTGGATCTCGCTACTGATCTCGATCCGCTTTTTTACGATCTCTATGTCGTCGGCGGAAGTTTTTTGGCGGTCGTGAGAAATGATGGAGAGGGGGCTCGTCTTATTCTGGAGAAGGGCGAGAAATTTAGAAGCGAGCAGCTACCGCTTCTACCGGAAAAGTTTCGCAATCGGTTTTGGCCGGCCGCTTGGCAGATCCCTTTGGCGTTGGGATATGTATACATTTTTGAAAAAGATGATTTGCCAAAGGGGCTCGAGGTTTTTGAGCGGACTTCTCGGATTCCAGGAGCCCCGGACTATCTGAAACGACTCGCAGAACGACTCAAAGTTCCTGGCGCGATTTTCCAAGTCGGGCTTCGCATGCTGGATACGATGATTGATTCGTCTCGAAATCCGGAAGCTCGCGAAAGACTTTTTCGGAGGCGCCAGTCGCTCCAAGTCGCGGGTTTTCTTTATCATCTCAACGGGCAGTTTCTCGAGTTCCGGCAAAAAAGCCCGGCGCCCTTGGCGGCCGCTTGGAAGCGGTTTCTAGTGCTGCATGGGAATAGTCGGCTCGATCCGTGGGGTGGTGAACTCTCTATTTCACCTACAGGAACTATTCTCACCAATACGCCGCATGAAAAGGTTTTGGGAATCGAGTAGCATGGTGACTATGCAACCGAGTCGCCCGCTGCTTCGGGTGGAAAACGTCGATCAGATTTACAGAACCGGCTTTTGGCTGAGGCCAAGCCAGGTTTTACATGGCGTTTCGCTCGAAGTTCCACGCAAAACAGTCTTTGGATTTCTCGGTGCAAACGGAGCCGGAAAGACGACGCTGATTCAACTGATTGTTGGGCTTAGGCGCCCGACTGCGGGTCGGGTTACCATCGACGGACTCGACGCGCATACGCCGCAGGCTCGCGCGCGAATTGGTTATCTTCCCGAACGCCCCTACTTTTACGATCATTTGACAGGTCAGCAGTTCCTTCATTACTTCGGTGCACTTTCGGGAATGAAGCGCGCCGAAGTTGAGAAGAAGATGCCCGAAGTCCTGGACACGGTCGGAATGGGACACGCGAGGAAGCTCGAGCTCAAGCGTTATTCCAAGGGAATGCTTCAGCGGATAGGGATCGCACAGGCGATTTTGCATGACCCAGAATTTCTGATCCTTGATGAGCCGATGAGCGGGCTTGATCCGCTCGGGCGAAAAGAAATCAGGGAACTGATTATCGCTCTTGCTCGCCAGGGCAAGACGGTGTTTTTCAGTTCGCACGTCATTCCCGATGTCGAAGCGGTTTGCGATCAGATTGCTCTGATTCAAAAGGGCCGCTTGATCGGTCGTGGAAAAATCGATGCGCTCGTTCCCGCGCAGGCAAGTCGAACCGAGATCCGCTTCAGCGATATCGGGATCCCGGAGTTCGCGGGTCTCGCCGGGCTCGAGAGTGCTCGCGAAACGGGTGACGGATCCTTTAGCGCAATTCTCGACGGATCGACCGATGTAAATTCGGTATTGGCCGGCCTGCTTCAGCTGCGCGCAAAAATTCAGGCAGTCATTCCGCAACGCCCATCATTAGAAGACCTCTTTGAGGAGTCCAAGTGAAGGTTATCTGGGCCATTGGTCGGGTGACTCTATTGGAGCTCATTCGCGACAAGATTCTCTATAACATCGTCGTCTTTGCCGTATTTCTCATGGCGTTCGGTTTTCTCGCGTCCCGGCTTTCATTTCTGCAGCCCGACCGAGTGATTCTCGACTTCGGGCTTTCCGCAGTAAATCTTTGTTGCTCGGCGCTTGCGATCCTGGCCGGGTCCGCAATGCTCGGTCGTGAGTTCGAGCGCCGCACTCTCTATGTTGCTCTCGCACATCCGATTTCGCGCGCGCAGTTTGTATTCGGAAAGTTTCTGGGGCTTGCGCAGGTCATTCTTCTGAATTGGGCTCTGCTTGCGGCTTCATATTTCGTGATTCTTGGATTCGCATCGATCGGAGGGTTCGCCTCTAATTTCAGCGGAACCTTGGGCTGGGCCATGCTTTTGATTTTGGCTCAAGGCTGGGTTCTTGCGAGCATTGCGATTTTGCTCTCGAGCTTTAGTACGACTTCGCTTTCGATCATGCTTTCGGTAGGAATCTATTTGATCGGAAATAATATTTCCCAAATTCGGATGGTTGCCGCAAAAGTTGGTTCGCCAGTCGGAGCTTGGCTTTTGAATGCGATGGCTTCGTTTCTGCCGAATCTCGAAAACTTCAACTTGGGTCTAAAGGTAACCTATGGTCTTCCGGTTTCAGGGTCGCTCATTGCGTATTCGATGTTGTACGCTGCGGTCGTGACTTCACTCATGTTGGTCGGCGCGGGCCTCTTAGTTCGCGGTCGGGAAATCTAACGCTCATGAACACGATCCTTGGACTTCCAGAGTGGACAATCAACGCATTCGTCATTTGGGTGGGGCTCACTTTCGGAAGCTTTACCAATGTGTTGATTTACCGGCTTCCCAAGCATGAATCACTCTCTAAGCCCGGAAGCCGCTGCCCGTCTTGTCAGACTCCGATTCGCTGGTTTCATAATATTCCAGTGCTGAGTTATCTCGCACTTCGAGGAAAGTGCGGCAGCTGTGGTACTGCCATTTCTGTTCGCTACCCGGTGGTGGAATTGCTCGTCGCAATTCTTTTTATCGCAACCAAAGTGCACTTCGGATTGAGCTGGGCACTCGTACTTCGCGATTGGCCCTGGATGGTGATGCTTGTCGCAGTCACCTTTATCGATCTCGAGCATCGACTCATTCCAGATCGGCTGAGTCTACCGGGTCTCGCATTGGGGCTTGTCACAGCGGGGCTTGATCCCTCTGTCGGTTGGACAGGGGCGTTGATCGGAGCGGCGGCAGGATTCGCATTTTTCTACGCGCTTGCATGGTTCTATTCAAAACGGACCGGTCGAATGGGTCTTGGGGGTGGCGATATCAAGCTGCTCGCGATGATCGGTGCATTCGTCGGGCCCTTGGGCGTGTTCTATACGGTT
>FSSU01000057.1_pt1 | contig 16342 bp, 15 predicted proteins | sample 1637271 | NCBI WGS metagenome assembly FSSU01 (sample SAMEA3914819, study PRJEB12502) | metagenome | biome: forest; material: soil | place: Canada | collected 2010-06-26 | depth 0.3 m | reverse complement strand
CTCATCCCCGGCATTTTGAAGTCCGAAACGATACACCAAGGCGGTTCAGCCATGACTGAGGCCAACGCTTCTTCTCCGTCCTTAAACTGGCGCGCCTCGAAGCCCGCACTTTCCATCGCCTCTGCGATGAGTGCACGAATGAGCGGCTCATCGTCGACTACCAAAACAGTTTGCTTCATCGGTTCGTTCCCTTTCCGGGCAGTTTTCGGTAAGCAGCATGCGCGAAGCTAGGAAGCATCCCAGGCTTCATGGTCCCGGACTCGGAGTGGCCGAGAAAAAGCACCCCACCGGGTGCAAGCGCCGCAATCAATCGGTCTACGACTTCTCGCCCTGTCTTCGAATCAAAGTAGATGAGGACGTTGCGACAAAAGATCACGTCGAACTTGTATTGGAACGGAAAGGCCTCGATCAGGTTGAGCTGAGCGAAGCGAATCTTTTCCCGAATCTCCCGCCTGATCTCGTAAGTCGTCCCGGCACGGGTTTTATGCGCCAGCATGTATTTCTGCCGATAAAGCGCAGGGAGGCTTTCCACCTCGGACTCGCTGTATTTTCCGCCGATTGCCCGTGCGAGCACATCGGCATCGATGTCGGTTCCTAGAAATTTCAACTGCCAGTACAAAGCAGGATCGATGCTCTCGAGCAACGTGATCAAAATCGAATAAGGCTCCTGCCCACTGCTTGCGGCCGCACACCAAACCCGAAGTTCTCGAGAGTCCGAAGCAGCTTTGCCGGCCAAAATCGAAGGGAGAATGTCCTTGAGCTGCCCGAAATGAGGAGCTTCGCGAAAGAACTGAGTCGTATTGGTGGTCAGTGCCGAAACGAATTCCGAGAGGATGCCGGGGTTATTCGCGGCAAGCAGCATCTTGAGATAGACTCCGTATCCGGCCAGGCCACGTCTTCTCAGGATGGAGTTGAGTCGACTGGCCATCAGCGATCGATTCTTCGAAGAGTCGACCAGATGAATCCCAGTGGCATCTTTCAAAATGTTGCTAAGCTCACGAAAGCCACGCGTATCCACGAGCAGCTCTTCGAACTGGCCTTTCCCGGTCTCGATCGTGACCTCAGTTCCCTGCAGAGTGACTCGCGTCTTCAATGGACACCTCCGCGGCCGAGCAGCTCACTCGGATCGAGCACCAGGGCAACCCTTCCGTCCCCCAGAATGGCGGCACCGGCAACCCCGCGCGTACTCGAGAACGTTTTGTCCAATGCTTTGAGAACGACCTGGGTCTGGCCTACGATCTGATCAATCTCAAACGCCGCGATGGACCCGCCCGACTCGACGACGACGTGGATGCACTCGTCATGCTCGCTCCGCTTCTCAAAGGTGACGTCACGAACAAGCGCGAGTAGGTCGGCCTTTGCGATCACGCGTTCCCGATAGCGAACACCGAAAGTGCCCGGGTAGGTCTCGATCAGGTCGGACCTGCGCACCGTGAGTAACTCGCGGATATTCTCCATCGGTAAAACAAAAGTGCGACCTCCATACTGGACAACCATGCCGTCAGTGACCGAGGTGGTCAGCGGAATCGAGAGCGTAATGCATGTTCCTGCGCCTTCCTTAGACTCGACTTCGACGGTCCCCTTTAACTTCTCGATGTTTGTTTTGACGACATCCATCCCTACCCCTCGTCCCGAAACTTCGGTGAGCTGCTCCGCGGTCGAGAACCCCGGTGTAAAGATGAGTCCGCAGATTTCTCGGTCAGACATCCGCGCGGGATCTCTCCCGGGAGCGATCAGGCCTTTCTCGATTGCCTTGGCCAATACGCGCTTTCGGTTGATCCCGCCGCCGTCGTCTTGGATTCTAACCAAAACCCGTCCGCCCGCTTGACTCGCCGAAAGCGTGATCTGTCCCTTCTCAGGCTTTCCCTTCTCACGACGAAGCTGCGCGGATTCGACCCCATGGTCAACGGAGTTGCGAACGATATGCATGATCGGATCAGAGAGGAGCTCGACCATCGTACGATCGATCTCGGTCTCTTCTCCCGACATTCTGAACTCAACAGGCTTCTCGAGCTTGATCGAGAGATCTCGGACGATGCGCTGGACCTTCAGAAACTGCGTCTTGAGCGGGGTCATTCGCATACTGAGCGTTCGGTCTTGAAGCTCTCGGACCGTTCTCTCAAGTAAAGCAACCAGCGCACTCAATCTGAGATCATGAGAGTAAACCGCACATTGATTGGCGAGCTGGCTTTTAACCACGACCAACTCTCCGACCAGATTCAGTAGGGATTCCACTCGATCCGTATCGATCTTGATGCTCGACGAACCGGATGCGTGAGTCGAGGTCGCATGAGGACTCACACTTCCGGCATCCGGAAGGGCGCCCGATACGTGCGCCCTTTCGTCGACCGGCTGAAAGTCAGCGCGCACTTTCATCGACGCGACTAGTGCGTTGATTTCGGCCACCAATGCCTCAGTTTCCCAAGGCTCAGAACTGGCAGTTCGGAGTGATCCAATTCGATCTTTGAATGCGTCGCTCGTCCTCAGCAGCAGAGATACGACCTGCGTATCCACCAGAGCTGGGAACGTACGGAGCAATGTCAGACAGTCTTCAACGACATGCGCGAACGCAGCGAGATCTGCGAATCCGACGGCCGCGCCAGCGCCTTTGATTGAATGCGCCATTCGGAAGATCTTGTCGAGTTCCTCGGCACGCGCCTCAGGGTTCTCTATTTTGAGATAGGACTCCTCGCATTGCTCGATGAGAAAAGTGACCTCATCAAGGAACTCCACCCGAAGCTGTTGCATGAAGTCTTGTTCGCTTCCCGCGTTGCTCACGGTTTTCCTTTCTTAAGGCCTGCTCGGTGCGCCTTGCGCAAAACCAAAACTTCTCTGTGAGCCGAACGCAGCCGCTCGTGTTCTTCAGGAGGACCGGGTGGAACCATACGCATGACATCGTCGAGTTCTAACTCGAGCGTTCGAAGCTCGATTCCGAGTGAAACAGCCTGGCGAAGCGACTCCAACATGAGCCTGCGGTCGAGCGGTTTTTCGAAGAAATCGATGGCTCCTAATTTTAACGCCGCAATCGCCTTCTCTTTGTCTGCGTAACCGGTGAGAAAAATAAACGGAGTTCGAAAGCCGAGTTTTCTCGCCTCAGCGAGCGCACTCAATCCATCCATGACCGGCATCTTGATATCCGATACGACTGCATCCACAGGCGCCCCTGAACCCTGGCAGACACAGAGTGTGTCTAAAGCGTCTCGGCCGTTTGCGGCTTGCACCACTTCGAAGCCGAGGTCTTCGACATCCCCGACGAGGAGCGCAAGAACTTCTGGCTCATCATCGACGATGAGTACTTTCGGCCGAGTCGTCATAGCGACACTTCCAGTCGGAGTCCGCCGACCCAAGCGGCCGGTAGGTCGGGATTCGATCCCGGAGCGATGACACGTTGCAGGTCAGGCTGAAGAACGATTCCTTCGGCGACTTCCCAGCGATACGTAAGTTCGAAGGTCGTTTCCGGACGGGCCCACGTCGCAGCGATGCCGTACTTTCCTGCCAGATTTGCGCCGACTGCGAGACAGCTTCCGAAAGGGGTGCCTGTGCTGACGCCGTAACGAAGAAAACCTGAAACTCCGGAAATGAGTGCCCGCTCACCTAATATATAGGCTCCGCGACTCACCCGACTCGTGTACGTCCATGCACCCACGGCCAGCTTCGAGCTTCGTTCGCGATAGCCGCCCTCGAACGTCGAAAGAAAACCCTCACTAGAATTCCATCGAATGTGGGTACCCGAGGGCCGAGTCGGATCTCCGGGAACGCCGTCGAGCAACACCGCCTGGACATAAGTGGTGGCGGAAGGTTGGGTCTTGATCCGAACACCAAGTGAGGTCGCCGGATACATAGAGGGTCCGTTTTCTCCGCTGATCGCGATCTCTGCGCCCGCGCCGAACGAACCGTTCAGAAAAATCCCGGCGGACGGACTGACATAGAATTCTGAGTTCAGGTCGTACAGTCCCGCGAGAATTCGAAGATCCCCGCCGAGAAAAGACTGCTCGACCCACGCGGAAAGAATCGTGACCGAATCAAGAGCCTCGATATTGCTGGTTTGCTGTACGTCACCGATGCTTCGGCTCGGGTCGCCGCCATGCGCGACGTTTCCCTGAAAAAAGGCGCTCGTTCCACGGAAGCCCAGGGACTTTTCAAAATCAAAAGATAAACCCAGGTCGAAGAGGCCGAGTGCCTCAGGCTGTCGCTTAATACCGCCGTCGAAGCAGGACATGATGTCTCCTTTGTAGCTGCCGACGATCTCGACTCCCCGAGTCCCGAGCCAGCTTCGGACGTTGCTCCAGTTTCGAATCGCAAAGCTGCTGAAGTCGGAGTCACGAACCGAAGCGGGAGCGCGACTCGTATCAACCTGCTCGATCGCTTGCGAAGAATTCGCCCAGGCGGGACCGGTTCTTGTCCCGCCCAGAACGAGCGCCAAGAGAACCAACGGTGTTTTCTGGTTCATACTTGGCTTCTTCATCGTCACTCGTTTTCACGCCGCCGAATCGACATGACCGAGTTCCTCTTTTCCGAGTGCACGAACGATATCGACGAGGATGATGACGGTCTGCTCGACCTTGCCCATGCCCATCACGAATCCGAGGCGCTTCTCGTCGCCCATCACTGGAGCGGGCTCGATCTGAGTGGTAACCAAGTCAATGACTCCGCTGACCGAGTCGACAATCATTCCCACCTGCCCGCTTTCGGCTTCGATCACGATGATGCAGGTTTCTTTGGTTCTACCTTCGGACTCCATCCCGAACTTCAAGCGTAGATCCACCACCGGAATGACTTTTCCCCGAAGGTTCATCACCCCCGCCACAAAGTGGGGGGTCTGAGGGACGGGGGTGATGTCCGTGACGCGATTGATTTCGCGTACCGTTCCGATCGGCACTCCGTACGCTTGTTTTCTCAGCATGAATGTCAGGTACTGCCCGGGCCTGGCTTGCATGTTCACTGGTTCCATGACTAAAACCCATCCGTCGTTCCGACTTTTTTCATATCTTCGTCAAACGGGATTGCCTGACCGGCGGCATGTTTCCCGTTCGCAACGGCGCGCCTACCACCCGCATGACTGACCAATGTCGGCTTCTGGCGTGCCGGAGCGGCATGTGCCGGTGGAGGCGCATACCGAGCCGCGGTCGGCGCATGATAACCGGCGACAACCTCGTCTCTTCTAGACCCCTCGACGACTTCCGTAAGGTCATGCACCAGATTCTTCAGCAGAACGGCCTGACTGGACATCTCCTCAGACGAGGCCGCTACTTCTTCCGAAGCGGAGGCGTTCTGCTGAGTTGAAGTATCGAGCTCGTTCATGGCCTTGCTGATCTGAGCAATACCGTTGGCCTGCTCAGCGCTCGCCGAGGCGATCTCGTTATTCAAGTCCGAGACCTTCTTGATGGAGGCGACGATATTTTTCAGCACGCTTCCGCTTGCATCGGCAGTCTTGGTTCCCCGCTCGATCTTGGTGACACTGTCCTTGATCAGAACGGTGATATCCTTCGCAGCAGACGCACTTCTCTGCGCGAGGTTCCGAACCGCTTCGGCGACGACTGCGAAGCCTTTGCCCTGTTCGCCGGCTCGCGCCGCCTCGACCGCTGCGTTCAGCGCAAGAAGGTTTGTCTGAAAGGCGATGTCGTCGATGACGTTGATGATCTCTTCGATCTTCTTCGAGCTCTGAGAAATATCGTTCATGGACGAGATCAGACTCTTGATCTCAGTTTCACCTTCTTCAGCCGAGTGCGAGCTCGTCTGTGAAAGCGCCGCGGCCTGCTTGGCGTTCTCGGCGTTGAGCTTCACCATGCTGGAGAGCTCTTCGATCGACGAAACGGTTTCCTCAAGCGCGCTCGCCGCCTCGGTTGCTCCCGATGAAACTTGCTGGCTCGCGCCGGAAAGCTGCGTGCTCGATGCGGCAACCTGCTCTCCAGCGTCCGAGATATGTCGTGACACTTCGCCCAAGTTTTTCGCCAACCTTGAGGCAAGCCAAAGCCCGAAGAAAAAGAGTCCGAATACGGTCATGCACGAAATTCCGATCAGGAATTTGATGCCGAGTTCCGCGGCTGCGATTCCCTCGAGCGCATCTTTTCTGGCCAACTCTTTACGAACGATCGCCATCTCGGAGAGCCGGTCTCCAATAATCTCCGAAGGCCCCCGTAGCTTGCTGCGGATGAGATCGGCACCTTTCGCGTTGTCGGCGGGAGTATGCTTCGAAAAGACCGCTAGGGTTTCCCCGACACTATTGACGAAACCGTCATAATTCGCGTCGACCACTTTGAAGAGTTCCTTCATCTTCTCGGACCGAGGCTGCTTCAGGTACTCGTCATGCGCGCCCTTGAAATTCTGAAGCTCTTGCTTCGCCTTCTCGATGAACTTCTCCCGCTCGGCGACGTTTCCTTGGATTGAGTGAGTCGTCCACAGATAGCGAATAACGCCATTGACCGAGCTGTCCATTTCTCCCGCAAGTTGAGCGATCGGAAGCCGAACCAAGGCGGCCTTTTCAAGGTCGTCACCCAACGCATTCATACGAATGTACGCATAGCTCGTCACTCCCGCGAGAACGGTCGTTGGCAACGCCACCAGCAACAGCAGTTTTCCTCGTATTCCCCTAAACCAAATCTGAATCGACATGATTTCCCCTCTTTCATTCTTCGTTTGTGATGACTGACTCTGACTTACTTGACCCAGGCGGCCTCAGGCGTGTGGCCGGTCGGTTTTCGCTTCCAGCCTTTGGTCTCTGAAATGAACTTCTCGCCCAAATCCCAGAACTCGACTTTTCCAGACTCCAGGCGGTAAATGCCTTGAGCCAGAACCAGGTTTCCGTTTCCCACTTCTTCACGGATGATCTTAGATTTTTTAAATAGCTCTCGTAGAGTCATGGCGACATGCGAGCGCACCGGTTGCGGCATCGCTTTGACCTGAGCGAACAACTGGTCGAGATGAGCTGAGCGGCGGCCTCTACCCTGTGTAGAGCCCAGAGCGGCCTTCACGGTCCCGCAGGCTTCATGCCCCAAGACCACCAGAAGCTTTGCGCCTAGAATATCGACGGCGTATTCGATGCTGGCGATGACTTCTGAACTGAGCGCATGCCCTGCCGTGCGGACGACAAAGAGCTTGCCCGGACCCAAATCGAACACACGCTCGGGCGCGACTTCCAAATCGCTGCAGGAAAGCACGATAGTATGCGGCTTTTCTTCATGCGTCGGTATTCGCGCTATAGCCTGACTTGCGGTGGTTCCCTCGTAGTAGCGACGATTTCCGTGCAAAAGCTCAGAGTATGAATCGTAGCCGCTCCACTCCGCGGCGAACGTCGTGACGGAAAGTAACAGTACAGCTAAAACGCAGATCGGTCGGGTGAAAGCGCTCAAAACAGGACCTCCATCTGGATGAAATAGAAAAGAGGATGGACTGAGCCGAATTGCTCGGTGAGATACTGGCCGGTAAAGAACACGGACGCGCCGCCGTACCAGCTGAGACTCTTGTTCGGCTTGAGCTTGAACGTCAGGTCGAGCTCCGAGCCCAGTTCTGGCGAACCCGGGCCCGTCGCACCGGTTAAAAGAACGCCATCTTTTCGATAGACCGGGGCAGAGTTATTCGTGCGGCGGAAACTGTAGTAGTCGAGCTGTGCCCAGAGCTTTGGGTCCAATGCAGCGGCGCCGTGAAATGCGAACCCGGTCAGGTTGCGCCGACCTACGACGTCGGCGTATCCCAGAAACGCGTGAATACTCGGAAACAGCTGATTGTACTGATCGCTCCCGCGAAAGTACTCGGCCGAGACTCTGGCTTTCGCGACTTCCGGCGTATTCAACCCAATCTCGAGATCGACCTGATACGCAGAAACAGCATTCCATTGCCGATCGCATTCGAGGCGATAATCCAAGACTCCGATCGTGGATTTGGCGCGAAGGCCAGCGGTCAAAAGATCGCCCGGCTTCGTCGTTTGATCCTGAAGTCCCAGAAGATAGAGATCAAAAGACTCGGCCCAACGCGATAGCTTCATCGAGTTATAGAGACCGTAGAAATTCTTATCGCCCGGACCTGAGGCCAGCAGATTGTTATCCTGAAGCTTGCTTGCAAAGAGATCCGTACTTCCAAAGTCGTACGAGGCGGTTACCCGAGCGGCATCGAAGCTTCGTCCCACGTTCTGCCAATCGGCGGCACCGATGATCAGACCTTCGCCGTAATTCAAGACCTGGCGACCCAATCTGAACTTGAACGCCTGCGAAGGCTGTAGATCCACGTAACCCTGATGGAGCGTGATCGACGTATCGGTCGTGTTTCCGCTCGTATCCTTGCGCGTGTTGGCGGTAGGAGAGCTACCGATGTAAAGTGGCTCACCGAATGCCTTGGACACTTGAGGCTGAAGAAAAACGAATGCATCGGGAAACGGAATCCAACCCGCATCGAGCCGGGCCCTGAGCAGAATCCCAGACCGGTAATTGACGAAGTCCGTCTTGTCCAATGTCTCGCCCCGCAGCCGGAAGCTTCCCTTAACGGACAAAGGCGCGGACGCGACATTCGGCGCTGATGTAGGAGTCACCGCGAGCGTGGGGACCGGCGACGGGAGCGCAACCAGAGTCACTTGGGGCGAAGTGGCCGCGCGTACATTCTCTTCCTTGAGCGGATGCACGAGTCGAACGGCACCCGCAAGCCAAAGATCGTCCGAGTTTCTCGTCAGGGTGACTTCGTACCGATGCCGAGAATTCTGAACTGCCGCACGCGCGAGCACACTGTTGACACAAGTCACGTGTGGCGCGCCCGTTTTCTCTTCAACGGCACAGGTAGAGAGATCGAACTGAACGCTAAGCCCCGAGCAACTCCCCTCGCCGCGCACCACGGCCAGGCCGCAGCCGGCAAACTCTCCATCTGCAGCGAGGTTTCGGCCAGATGCCACGATCAGGACAAGTAGTGCAAATGTCCCGTAAAGGGTTTTGCGAATCAGTATTTTCACTGCTTTGACTATCGGGAACGATCGTCTGAACTCCGACTGAAGATCGGCTCGAGCGGTCTAAAGAAAACTCGAGGAAGTTTCTTCCTACTTCGAGTAGTGAATCTCGACCATCTCTAGATAGGTGCGAGCCTGTCCCAAAATATCCAAAACTTTCGACCACTCAGATGATCGGGCGAACATCATCAGTTCGCGGGAGAGACGAGAGAGTTCATTGAAGCCATAGCTTCCGGTTACGCCCGAGAAGGAATGCGTCTGTTCTTCCAAGGTCTTGAGGTCCCGATCATGAATGGTGCGGTCGAGTCGTTCGACGTCGGACCGACGATTCGAAAGAAAAGCCGGAATCAAATGGGCGATCTCTGACGAGATTCTCACCAGGGGTCGCTTGCGATAAGGTTTGTTCTGCGCGAATCGCGCAATCGCCGCCTCGAGATTTCGTTTGGTAATGGGTTTCGTCAGATGAGCCGTACATCCAGACTCAAGACTCTTTTCGACGTCTTCCTTCATGGCAAACGCAGTGAGCGCGACGATCGGCAGCGGCTGGTGATCATGTTCCCTTTCGGTACGACGAATCGTCTGCGCCACCTCGTCCCCCTTTAAGCCGGGCATTTGCATATCCAAAATGAGTAGATCGAAATCTCGATCCGTCAGGACCTCAAGGGCCTCTTCCCCGCTTTCGACAAAGACAAGATCATAGGGCAGATGCTTGAGGTACATCTGAATGAGGAGACGATTGTCTTCGACGTCATCCGCCACAAGGATACGTAAAGGCCGAGGATCAGGCGCGCCGCCCGCCAGAGGTTCAACCGATAGGTCGACATCCACCTCTTCCAACGGAATTTCGAAGAAAAACACCGAGCCGGTACCCAGCCTGGATTCAAAACCGATTCGCCCGCCCATCAGCTCGACGAGGTGCTTGGAGATCGTAAGGCCGAGACCGCTCCCGCCATACTCACGAGACACCGAAACATCAGCCTGCCTGAACTTCTCGAAGATTCGACTCTGATGTTCCGACGAGATCCCAATTCCCGTATCAGTGAGCGTAAAAATCACTCTGGACGATTTGTCGAAACGTGATTGAAGCGAAACTTGAAGGTCAATTCGCCCCTCTTGCGTGAACTTGATGGCGTTTCCGAAAAGGTTCAAGAGAACCTGGCGAATCCGATTGGCGTCTCCCTGGACCCGCGTGGGTACTTCAGGGTCGACCAAGACTCCCATCTTCAGTCCCTTTTGTACTGCACGGAAGCTCACCGCACCCATGGACTCCTCAACCAGCTCCCGGATGGAAAAAGGCACCTGATCGAGATCGAATCGACCCGCTTCAATCTTTGAAAGATCAAGAATATCGCCGATCAGATTAACTAGAACACCTCCGGCCCGGCGGATGCCTTGGATGCACTGAATACGCTCGGCCTCCGACCCACCTTCGGAAAGCACGTCGGCCATCCCAAGTATTGAGTGCAAAGGTGTCCTGATCTCGTGGCTCATACTTGCCAGAAAAGTGGATCGTGCTTCCAGTGCTTGAATCGCGGTCCGATGTGCTTCGTCGAGTTCGACAATCGCTTTCCGCCGCTCACGAAGCTGGCGAAGCAATATCAGGGCCGCGCCGGCGACCGAAAAAAAGGCCGCCAATATCGTTAAAATTTGAAGGACTCTGAGATTTAGTGCAGCTCTCTCGGCCGCAGCCGTTCGCTGAATGAGGAGCTCCCTCTCAGTCGTCTCCATTTTAAAAATCAGGTCGCGCACCTGATCCATCAACTTCCAGCCCGCACCGCTCCTGACCAGCTCGACAGCATCAGCCTGCTTCTTGGCAAGGTACAGTGACACCACACGATTGAGGAGCTTCAGGCGCTCGGCCACAAGAGGCCTCAACCGATCGAAGCTCTCCCTCTGTAGCGGGCTCTCGACGACTCGGCCAAGTTCGATCAGCTTAGAATCGAGGGTCCTGGATGCATCCTTGAATGCTTGAGCCCTACTCGCTTCGCCCGTGATCAAGTAACCGCGCTGAGCCGTCTCGGCCCGCTCAATGGTCACCCCGATTTGATGGATCAACGAGACCGCTTCTACGGTGCGACCGAAACTATTGGAAACTTCCGTAAAATGGACCGCACTCCGGTGGGAAACGAATGCGATTGCCAGAAATGCGGCCGCGATGGGGAAAGCCCATACGACAAGACTTCTAAAACTTTTTGAAACGGATACACGACTGTTGCTGCCCAAGTTGTACGAGTCCCCGGCTGGCTCGAATACAACGGTTCGCATATTTCCGATGGTGAAGATTTTATCAACTTTTCAAAGCGGCGAACGCACCGTTAGAAGTCATTGATCCTAATGATGAATGAGCTTTCTATGCGTCGCTAGACGGGGGTGCCCGATGCACGATTGCGTTCAGTGTGCTCTGAATCTCTTTCGGTAAGCACGGTTTCTCGAAGAAATGGAGAGGAATTCCGGCGGCTTGAAATCGGGGAAGCAGCGTCTTCCTTCCTTCCTCGGAAAGCTTAGGGTTACCGGTGATCAATATCGCGCCGATGATGCCGCGAGTTCTTAAAGCTCGATCCAAGAGGCTCATTCCATCCATCTGAGGCATTTGTCCGTCAGTCACGAGAAGATAAGGACCTGAGGCGGTGGAAAGATACTGAATGGCCTCCAATCCGGTTGTAAAGCATCGAAGGGGGTACTCCTCTCGGAACGTCAGCGCCATAACCCAAAGAATCTCGGGATCGTCATCAACGATGACCAACTCGACATTCATGCCCGAGAGCCTCTTCCACTCGCTTTTCCGCCAAATTCAGCAATCAGCCCTTTTCGGGCAGCCAAGTTGAGCGTGCGATAGAGTTGAAGAGTCGCGCGAAGCTGAGCCTCCTTCATCGTGGGCAGGAAGGCCTTCAGGATCCCAATCCTCCGTTCCGAACGTTCGTTCTCGCTCTCTCCCGAAACGATGGGTGCGAGAATGGTCATGGTGCCTCGAGCAAAATCGGTCTGGATATCGATTTCCCGAACGGTCTCAGTGAAACTGACGGTCATTTTCTCGATAATAAAGCCGAGTACGGACCCGCGCTCCAATGACCGCTTTTTAGAATAGCGGCGATTAAGGCATCGAATCAGTCCATCGATCGAGATCGCCATTTCGTCAGCGCTTTGAAAAACTTTGTCGGTTCCGTGAATCGTAGGTGCTCCCGGCAGGCCCGGATCATTTACAGTCTTCCTTCTCTTGGTCATGTCACTCCTTGAAATGACGGCTCGCCCACATAACATAATATAGTTATGTAAAAACATAACGACATTATTGTTCAGTGTTTGTTTGAGAATGTTCCATAAAAGTCAAACTCCGCAGAATGTCGTGTTAAATTTGGCGTGTGGCAGGAAAAAAGGAAAAAGAGGGCGCAAACTCCTTACGGGCGAAGCCAGTCCGGGCACTCTTGCAGACATTGGTGCGCGCCCAGGTCAAAACTCGCGCAGAGAAGGAAAAGCTCGCCGAATTTCTCGGTCAGGCTGTGTCCTCAGTTGATGCAATGATCTACTACGGCGAAGGCGGGCTCGACTCGTGGGTCAGCGCCTTGATCTATTGCTACGATCTTCAGCCAGATGCTTTCAGCAACTTCGTTCATAGCTATCGAGATCAGCTAAAAAAAATGAAACCCATAAAAGAATCTGACCGTCTTTGGTCGGAGATTGACCTTTCGGAAGACGAGAAGGTCTATTGGGCAAACCTCATCAGCGCTTCCGCGACAATTCAAAAGGATCTCAGACGCCACAAGCGGAGAAAGACAATGAGCTGAGGCGATTTATTCGTACCAAAACACACGACTACTTTTCGGCGGAAAAAGCGAGATGAGGGTCGATGAGCAGTGCCATGCGAGTGAGATCGGCGGACGTATTTGCCTTTAACTTTTTCATGATGTTGGCTCGATGATTGTCAACAGTGCTAATCGTCAGCCCGGTCTTAATCGCGATCATTTTGCTGTGGTGACCCGCTACAACCCAAGACAAGATTTGTTTTTCGCGTTCAGAGAGTTTATCAAAGCGGTTTTTGAGTTCTGCGCGCTCTTCTGATTCTATTCTCCTTTTGCGATCAAGCCTCAGCGCTCCCCGGACCCGTTCGAGAAGCAACTCAGGGTTGTAGGGCTTTTCAATGAACTCAAACGGTCCAAGCTTCATTGCTCTAACGACATCCGAAATCACGGTATGACCCGACACAATGATGATCGGAAGAGACGCCCCTTTTGAGCACAGCGACGTCTGAAGCTCGAGTCCCGACATCTCGGGCATTTGAATGTCCAAAATCAGGCAGCCGGATCGTTCAGTATCGTAACTACCCAAGAACGCTTGGGCGGAGTCATAGGTTTCAACATCGATGTCAGAAGCCTGCAGGAAATCGCTCACCGACCTCAACATGGTCTGGTTGTCATCGACTACAAATACGGTCTGCCGGTGTTTCTCGCTCATGAGTTCACCTATACGTCAGCGCAAATCCCTCAGGATCGCAAACAAGAAATTACTAAGCCGCTCGACAAACGGCCTCGGTCATTTAGAGATTTCTCTAGCTGATCGAAGTTTTATCAGTCACCCGGTCGAGAACATTGTACTTTCAAGTTCTCGACCGTAATATTTTTCCATAGGAACTCGATTCAATTCGGCGACGACCACATGACTCCACAAGAACCGCTCTTTGACCGGCGTTTCCGAGCTATTTTTGAACAATCAGAAGTTCCCACGCAGCTTTACAGCGCCGAGGGGCGAATCATCGCCTGCAACGGCGCTTGGTATCGCTGGACCCGACTCACTACCAAGGATGTCGAAACCCTCAATGCCTCGGGTTACTGCCTCCTTGAAGATCCCGCGTTGATACGCACTGGAGTAGTTGGAAACTTCAGAAAAGCCCTGGACGGCACCGCTGTGCAAACCCCGCCGGTTTTCTACAATCTAGCGGACTATGGTCTGCATGAACAAACCATGTGGATTCAATCCAATTTCTATCCGATTCCCGACGCGGAGGGAAAGATCGCAGAAGTGCTGATTCTGCACCACGATGTCAGCGAGTTGATGCAGGCAAAACGAGAGGCGGAAGCGGCACTAGAACAAGCCAAGAGCATAGCTCAACAAGCTCCCGTTGCCATCCAGATCTATAACGCCGAAGGTTACTCAATTTATACGAATCCACAACATACGCGCATCTTTGGAGGCCCGCCCCCACCCGGGTACTGCACCCTGAATGATAGCCTGGTTGCTGCAGCCGGTAATCTGCATCTCATTCGCGCGGCGTTTTCCGGCCAACCCGGCAAGCTCCCGCTCTTTTGGTACAATCCGAGCTGCTTAGACCTAGAAAAATCCGATTCCGAGTATGTCAAAAAGCAGGGTAAGAACTGCGCGATCGAAACGCACATGGTGCCAATATTGGACGCGGACCGTAAGGTTACGAATGTCGTTTATATCTTCAAGGACGTGACCGGCGAGTTGTTCATGCAACAAGAGCGGGAGGTCGCCCTGAAAGAACGGGATGATGCGAAGACCTTAATTCAAACCGTTCTCGATCAAACCCGCGCCGTGATTTACATTAAGGATCTAGACGACCGGTTCACGTTCATCAACGGTCAGTTTTTAAGAATCTTCGACAAACCAGCAGATCAGATCCTCGGAAAAACTGGACACGAACTTTTTCCAAAAAGCTTCGCAGATGAGTTTCGAAAAAACGATCTTCATGTATTGACGACCCGATCACATTCGGAAATCGAAGAAGAGGCGATTCATGCGGATGGGGCAAAACACACTTACCTCTCGCTCAAGTTCCCAATCGAGGACTCCGCGGGAAAACTCTATGGAATTTGCGGCATCTCCACCGATATCACCCAGTATCGGGGGCTCGAAAAGGAGCTCAGCACCGCCAAACGAATGGAAGCGGTGGGTCTTCTTGCCGGAGGCGTGGCTCACAACTTCAATAACATCTTGGGCGTCATCCTCCTCGTAGCCGACACCATTCTGATCCGAGGAGCGGCGAAGAAGTCCGAGTTGAAGACGTCTATTGAAGCGATTAAAAGCGCGGCGCAAAGCGCGGCTTTTCTTACTCGACAGCTACTCACCTTTGGTCAAAAGCAAGTCTCCGCGCCTCGAAATATCGATCTTGGCTACGTAGTCCAGGGAACAAAAGGCATTCTCGGGAACGCTCTCGGAGAAGATATTCAGTTTTCAACCGAGATCGAGCCCAAGCTTTGGCCCGTCAGTGTGGACCCGAATCAGATAGAGCAAATCCTGACCAATCTCTGCTTCAACTCGAAAGATGCCATGCCGAGAGGCGGGAAGCTCAAAGTGGGCCTCAGAAATATCGTTCTAAAAGAGCAAAGCAACTGGCGAATCGGAAGGCCGTCAGGAGAATTCGTAGAACTGACCATCGCCGACACGGGCGTCGGAATCGAATCCCAGTATCTTGATCGGGTTTTTGAGCCGTTTTTCACGACCAAGAAGGATGGTCGTGGAACTGGACTCGGACTGGCAACGGTGTACGGAGCCGTTCAAGCCGCACAGGGAGATATTGCCGTCGAAAGCGTGCCTGGAGCGGGAACGACGTTTCGAGTTTGCTTCCCCCGAGCCGCGGGTCCAGTTGCAAAACACGAAGTACCCAAACGGGTCGGCAGCAAAGCCTATCGTGGGAAAGAGACGATTCTCCTCATCGAAGACCAGCTCACGTTACGCAGTGTGACCGCCAATCTCCTGGAAGAGTATGGCTACACCGTCTTGGAAGCCGGTGATGGTAAGGCAGCCCTGACTCTTTGGAAAAAGAACCAAAAGAAAATTGGCCTCGTAATGACAGACATCATTATGCCAAGCGGAAGCGGTCTGGATGTAGTTCGGAAAATGACCAAAGTAAAACCGGTCCGTCCAATCAAGGTCCTTTTTGTATCCGCCTACTCGGAGAAAAAATTAGCGGATTACAGCTTCGATCAGGGGAGTTTTCATTTTATTGAAAAGCCCTATTCCGCGGACGAGCTTTTGTCGAAGCTTCGTGAGGTTCTACTTAGCTGATTTGGTGATTCGAAACTAAACAAGCTTAAAACAGGATCGATTGCGGCTTTATAAACAGCTAATATGTATCCAGTTTTCGTGATGGAGATTTCTCTATGACCATCGGGCTTGCCGATAAGCGGTGTCTGAATGCAGAATTGAGGTATGAAGTCCAAATTACCTCTAATCATGGCGATGACCGCGATTCTGTCGATGGGAGTTAGCCCGATCTCCTGCAATCAGAAGGGCTCGGCTCCTGATACGACGGTAAGCAGCTGTACAAACGGAGGGGGAACGGCAAGCTTCTCCTTTACCGGCACGGTTCAGAGCTTCACTGTTCCGTGCGGTGTCACTTCCGTCTCGATCACCGCGGCTGGAGCAGCCGGCGGAGAAAATACACAGCGGGGATATCCGGGT
>FSSU01000144.1_pt1 | contig 16697 bp, 17 predicted proteins | sample 1637271 | NCBI WGS metagenome assembly FSSU01 (sample SAMEA3914819, study PRJEB12502) | metagenome | biome: forest; material: soil | place: Canada | collected 2010-06-26 | depth 0.3 m | reverse complement strand
TCAATTGACTCTCAATTGATTTGGCAAACGACTCTAGAAAAAACCACAACCCAAACTCCGAACACGCTCGCTCGGAATTTCGGCTGTGGTGGGACAGGCTCACAATGAACAATTCTAACTACTTACGGCCCGTTCTTTCCTATTGTAGGAAACGCGCTCGCTTCCTACAACGCCAATATTGGCTACTTTTCCGAACTGCGCAAAAGGTTTCTCCGGAAATGCCGGGAAATCCCGAGCACTCATTCCGGCGTTATTTCCGTTCGAATACCAACTGAAAAGCGCGGAATCACCATGCATAGTCATATTCCGCGAGCGCCAAATCGAGAAATCCAGTCCCATCAATTCCGACGCGCTTCAAACCACTGCATTTGAAAATCGCGTACTGAGAGTCGAGAGAAACCTCAGCTAAGTCGGCGTATGGATTTGAAAAGGTTTGGAGCCGCCATTTCGAAAGACGCGATTCCGCCTGCAAGCCACCTAACGCTTTATAAAAATGCGCTGTGCAATGGCTCTGTAGAACTTCGTGGCCCTGACTGTGTGTACTACTTCGGCTGACAGCTCTTCGTGTTTGAACCGCTGACTCCGTTGCAAGCTTCCGTGCTCGCGCAATCAGCATCCGAGGTACACGTCTTTCGACAAACTGCACTCGTGCAGATCGCGCCATCGACGCAGCCAGTTGTTTCTCCGGACTTTGAACATGTCTCTCCGATTTCCGATTTACAACCGGCTACCGAAACCGCGATCGCTAATGCAAGTATGATCGATCTCATTGTGCTGTCCTTTCGTTAAATATTTTAACCCAATCCGGTCAAAACTCAATCGCCAGGATAATCATCGGGACGATGGTAGACGCGCAAAAGGGGATGGATGCCCGGTCCAAACACATGAAGTGGTGGGACAGCCTCACAACAATTCTAACTGCTTACGGCCCGTTCTTTCCTATTGTAGGAAACTCGTTCGCTTCCCTCAAGGGTAATATTGGCTAGATTTCCGCTCTTCGCTAAAGGCTTCTTCGGAAATGCCGGGAAATGCTTCTCTAAACAAGCCACTCGTAGCCGGTTTCAATTCTAAATCTGCCGACGCTATTTTGCCTCGAAAGTGAAAACTTTTTCGCCGCCCTCGGGAAAGAGAATCTTCACAGCCCAAGGTCCCTTCATCGAGAACACGGCCTTGGTCTGATAGCGGCCGGGCGAAACTTCTAGGACCTTAGGTTCTTCAGTCCCCATGTCCATGCTGGTCATGTAAACCTGCGCTTTGAACTTAAGCCCCTTTGCGGGCTTCTGCGTATTCTTGATACTCGCACGAAGCTCGAAAACGTTTGCTCCGACTTTCGGAGGTTTGGGCACAATTTCGCCGAGAAGATCGTACTGAGCAGTCTGACCTTCGGCCGGCATCGGCGCCGACATTGCGCCCATGGAATGCCCCGAATGCTCCGCGTGCCCCTCATGGCCGCCTTTAGCGTTCATTTGTTCCATGTCCATGCCCTCATAGCCAGATCCTCCGACCATCATGAGGTTCATCATTCTGACCATCGGTTCTTGATCGCCGTAGCCGCGTTGCTCTTGGAGCTGTTCACCCTCTTCAGCGGATTTTATGCGGTAGACCTTCTTTGGTTGAATAGTCGGCATGTTCGACATGCCTTCGCTGGCAGCCTGAACCGGGATTTTCAGAAGGACCAATGAAACAAGCAAAAGCACTGAGATTTGTTTCGTCATGATCACTCCGATCAATTTGGGATGTACTGAAATTGTTGATTCAAAATCGAGCGACGCGGACTGATGTGCCGATTAAACGTCGCGTCGAAATTGAAAACAAACCCGAGCTGCGCAACCTGCTGGTAGGCGAGTCCATCTTCTTGTGCGGTTGCGAGGGAAGAATCGCGCCATTGCCCAAGATACTGAATGACCAGATCAAACCCTTGACCCAGCCGTTTGACCCCGGTGACAGCGAACCCAGCAGTCATCGCTTGATCGACTTTGAAGTAGTTCTTCACTCCCGCCGTCAAAGCGAGCTGATAGCCCGGGCGTCCGAACGGACTGTCCAAGTAACGAACTGACATTGCCAATGCGTTGGAAGCCGCCTGATAGGTGTCAGTGACATTCGAAAATTCCCGAAGCTCGCTCCCGAGACTCACGATGTCCTGAACTCTCAGCTCCCAACGGTTGGTTACGCTTTGATTCAAGTTCATCACTCCGCCCCCGTAGATCTGATGAAGCCCATTGGATGCATTTTGATTCACTGAAAGATGCTCGTATCCGACTCCCCAGGAAACGACTCGCTGAAACGCTTCCATGCCGGGAGTCGAAAGATATTCAAGCGTGACCCCAAAGGAGTTGAGCTTTCCTCCCGATCCAGTTCCCGCGCTATCGATGAGTTGCTGCGCATGAACGTTTTCAAAATATTTGAGACCCTGATTGAAAGTAACGGACCCAAGGGTCGCATAACGATGCTCCTCGAGGTTGTCTCCGTTCGAAAATGGATTCAGAGGATTCGTCAAAGTGATTAGGTCGTCGCCACGAAGTGTAGGAAAGTCGACTAAATGCGCAGTGGCATTGTCAGACCGTCCGACAAGAGCCTCAAAACTCTCAGTCTGAAAGTCCGTGAAAGCTTGGTAGATAAAGAACGAGGTTCCCGAAGAACTATTCGATTCGTCGAGGGTCAGCCCGCCAATTCCGAGACTTCCAATTCCTGCGGTTCCATAGAGGCGTTGAGCAGCTCCAAGCTGAATCGCACTATCGCTAAAATCGATTGAGGCCCGACCGCCGGGCGTTCCAGGTTGCACTCCTGCTGCGGCGGTCGCGATACCAACGGCCGCAATATTAATCTGAGGCGCTGTGCTCTGGTCTTCCGGAACCGGAACGGGTTGCGCTTGAGTAGCAAAGGCCTGGGTAGTTTGAAGACCAATAACTAATGCGCCGAAGGTGCGCGCGAGCGTATTCATGAGCTCACCTGCACGATTTCAGGCACTTTTACACCGTGTTTTGCCGCGTCTTCATACATCAGCATGGTCATCATTCCGCCGGGGAAGATGCCGTTATTGGTACTCGCAAGATCGCTGTGATCGTGGAAATGCCACATTCCAGGGTTAGAGCCTTGGATGATGATGTCAGTCGTCGTTCCTGGAAATACCGGAACTGTGTTTAGTCGAACAGGCGACTGAAGCGGAGTGCCGTCCTGACAGACGTGCCAGAAATCATGTCCGTGAAGATGCATGAAGTGAGGCATCGCGCCCGCGCCGATCATTCGAACTCGGATGTTCTCACCCGATCGGATCATCAATTCATCCGTCATGGGGTAAGCCTTCCCGTTGATCAGAAAGAAATTGAAATTGGGCATAGGGGGACGACCTGCCTGAGCCGCGACATAGGGCGGTACATAGTCACCTGACTTCACTGCCTCGACGAACGCCTTCTTGTTAATGAACCAGCCCATCATTCGGCCGTTCATTTCTTTCATGAGCGTGGGCGATTCCATCATCTTCGCCATTCCACCCATCTCTTGAAGCATCTGCTCCATCTGGCGTTCGACCATCACCGTATCGACTTCACTCAAGATGAGTGTGTACTCGCGGTCGTAAGGAAAAACTTTCCGAACAAGATCCTCTTTCGGTTCGATGATCAAAGCCCCGAACATTCCCGCCTGGACGTGGAGGTTTGTCATGTTGTGGCAGTGGTAAAAATGGGTGCCCGCCGGCTGCGCGCGGAACAAGTATTTAAAAGTCTGACCGGGTCCGGTTCCCCACTGGGTTCCATTGGGAACGCCATCCATCTCATTTGCGAGAAAGATTCCATGCCAGTGAATGGTATGAAATTCGGGCGTGTTGTTCTTAAAGTTGACGAGAACCCAATCACCCTCCGGAACGCGTATCTCGGGACCTGGGTAGGTTCCATTATAAGTAAATGCATGAATCTTTACGCCGGGAACCAGTTCGTGGACGGTGATTCCAAGTTCAATATCGAACTCGTGAATCTTCTCTCCAGGCTGAGGCGCCTGGCGAGGCGGATAGAGCGGCGCAGTCTGAGCTGGATGAAAAGCGTTCGACCACCCGGCCGGAGAAGAAGCGTGTCCACCTGTACCTTTTGTAGAGGCCGCCCAAAGCGGCTTGGGTGTTCCCATTAACAATCCTGCGCCGAGAGCTGCAGCTCCACTGGTGCTAGTCGCCTTCATGAAGTCTCTTCGCGAGAATCCGGATTTAGGTTGGGTGCTCTCTTTGTCACTCATAGACTTAGTTTCTACTTTCGGATGATTTCATGATCGCGAGACTTTGCGTCGCCCACTCTGATATTCTCTTCCGATCATTTTCATTCAACCTGTCGTTCGCGTGGGCCAAACCATAGAGAAATGGCGGCATCGAGTTTTCCTCTGCCACCTCTTTCATGGCCTGGATGTCTTCCGGGGGAGTAGCGTGACTTGCGAAAGGAAAACCGCGTGAAAAGTCGAGATGCTCTTTACCTACCGCGACGTCCCGATCGATGAGCTGTTTAACCCCAGGCACACTGTAGTACCAGGGATGTCGCGGTGTTCCGCCATGACACTGCATGCACTTCGCCTGAACGACGGGTTCGATCTGGTCGTGGTAAAGCACAGCGATTTTCACGAAAACAGGTTTTTCTCTTTCAACCGACGGCTGCACCACGTGGCCAGAATGATGATCATGGCCCTTGTGGGCGAACGCGATGGGAGCACTTAGAATTCCAAGTACGACAATGGAAGTGAGGAGAATCGATTGAGATGACACGGAGCCATTACGATCCTGACTGCTCAATTGTGACAAAAACAGTCTTTTTCCTCTCAAAGCTTCACCCTTCTTAATCTGAGAGCATTCCCAATCACTGAAACGGAACTCAGACTCATCGCGGCGCTGGCGAGCATAGGGCTGAGCAAAATACCCCAGACCGGAAAGAGCACTCCTGCGGCAATCGGTACTCCCGCCAGATTGTAGACGAACGCAAAAAAGAGATTCTGACGAATGTTCTTCATCGTTGCGCGACTGAGATGAAGAGCGCGCACGATTCCCTGCAGGTCACCTTTAACAAGAGTGATCCCGGCGCTCTGAATGGCAACATCGGTCCCCGTTCCCATGGCGATTCCAACTTGAGCTTGAGCTAAGGCAGGGGCATCGTTGACCCCATCTCCGGCCATGGCCACCTTGCGCCCCTGCGCCTGAAGCTGTTTGATCGCCTGAGCCTTGTTCTCGGGAAGGACTCCGCTTTGAACCTCTTCGATTCCAACTTCTCGCGCCACCGCTCGCGCCGTGACCTCGTGATCGCCGGTAAGCATCACAATCCGAAGTCCCTCTGCTTTAAGAGCGCGGACCGCTTCGGCAGCGGTTGCTTTCACAGAGTCTTTGATTCCAAGCAGCCCGAGAAGCCTTCCGTGCTTTGCAAGAAAGATTACAACTTGACCATCTTCCCTAAGCTGATCCGCTTTCCGAGAGAGCACCTCATCCACCGCTGAAAACTCATTCATCAAAGCTGAGTTGCCGAGACCTAGCAAATCTCCGTCGATCCGGGCCTGCACTCCTTTGCCTGTGACCGACTTGAATTCTTGGACAGAGGAAATTATCTCAAGTCTCCGCTCGCGAGTAGCAGACAAAACGGCTGACGCAAGGGGGTGTTCACTTCCCCGCTCTAGCGCCGCCGCAGTTTTCAATACGTAGTCAGCCGTCTGCCCATACCCCGGAATCACGGAAACGACTTTGGGCTTCCCTTCAGTGACGGTTCCGGTCTTATCAACGACGAGCGTGTCCACCTTTTCAAAGATCTCAAGCGCTTCCGCATTCTTGATCAGCACTCCGTGTCTTGCGCCCGTTCCGGTTCCGACCATGATGGACATTGGAGTGGCTAGACCGAGGGCACAAGGGCAGGCAATGATCAAAACAGCCACTGCGTTCACGAGCGCAAATGAAAGCCTAGGCTCGGGCCCGAACCAACCCCAAACTGCTGCGGTGACAACGGCACAGATCACAACTGCCGGTACAAAGTACGACGAAACTGCATCCGCAAGTCTTTGAATAGGAGCGCGACTTCTCTGTGCTTCTGAAACCATCCGTACGATCTGAGCGAGAAGCGTTTCGTTTCCAACCTTCTCGGCCCGATAAACCAACGTGCCCGTTAGATTGATCGTTCCAGCCGATACTCGGCTTTGAGGCCCCTTCTCAACTGGCATCGATTCACCGGTGATCATCGACTCATCAATTGAGGTCTGACCCTCTATCACTGAACCATCGACCGCGACCTTCTCGCCCGGTCTGAGGCGCAGGAGATCGCCTACTTGGACGTGTTCGATCGAAACTTCCTCGTCGTGCCCGGACGAGTTCACTCGTATCGCTGTCTTTGGCGCAAGCTGAAGCAGAGCGCGGATTGCGCCACTCGTTTGCCCTCTCGCTCTGAGTTCCAAAATTTGGCCCAAGAGTACTAACGTGACGATGACGGCTGCTGGCTCAAAATAGACTGGAACCATTCCGCCATGCGACTTCGCATCGGAAGGGATGGATTCCGGAAATAGGAGCGCAAAAACGCTGTACAGAAAGGCGATGCTCACGCCCAGTGCGATCAGCGTAAACATGTTCCAATTACGTCCACGCAGAGACGTCCAGCCCCGCTCCAAAAGCGGGAGCCCCGCCCAAATCACTGCGGGAGTCGCCAATGCAAACTGACTCCAAAGCAAAAAGGCGGGAGACAGCGATTCCTGAAGATGTAATCCAGGGATCAAATCAGACATAGATACGATCAAAAGTGGAGCAGTCAGCGCCGCGGCGACCTTAAACCGCCGGGTCATATCGATGAGTTCCGGATCCGGCCCTGCATCAGCTGTGATCTCAAGAGGTTCAAGCGCCATTCCGCAGATCGGACAGCTTCCCGGCCCAATCTGACGAATTTCCGGGTGCATCGGACACGTATAGACAGCATCCTTGGGCGCTGCTGAAATTTTCGCCGCCTTGAGCTCTTCGCTCAAAAAACTTTCGGGAGCCGCTTTGAACTCTTCCAGACAGCCGTCGGAACAGAAGTGATAAGTTTTTCCACCATAGTCAACGGAACCGGCCGAATCCGAAGGATCGACGTCCATTCCACAGACGGGGTCCTTCTCAAGACTCGGAGCAGTCTTGCTGGCCGCACAACATGAGCTCATTGAACACTTACCGAGAGTGGCACCGTCTTAAGAACTCCGCCGTCGATGAACTGAACCCAAATTCTGTACTCGCCTACCGCCGGAAACTCGGTGTGAATCATCATGTCATTTGGTCCGCTTCCGTTCATGGGGTGAACATGCAAAAGAGACTCGGAGTCGGACGAGACAGCCACAATATGCGCCATGGCTCCGAGGTAAGGAGTAAGAGCAGGCGCGGATCCATCCGTGTGACTGAAATTCAGCATGACCATAGCCATGCTCCCGGCATGCAGACGCCCATAACCCAGAGACACTTGAGAAATCCCAGCCGCACCCACTTTCACTTCACCGAGAACCGGAGGAGTGGAATTAGCCGCCGTTCCGCCCGTCACCGTGAACTGCTCTTCAGTAGCGAACTCGCTGTGGTCAGCCGCAAGCTGTCCCTGTGCCCAGATGCTGTAGCTCCCGCTGACTGGAAGATCAACCTCGACAACCCATTGACCGTCGACAAAATCAGGATGGACGTGACTAAACTCCTTCAACGCAGCGTCGAAAATGAAGACATGGAGAAGCTTCTCATGAGTCACTTCGAGATCTGAGGCGGTGATCGCTTTACGTTGCGTATTGTCGACTAGTTCAAAAGCAAATCGAATCCTGCCCGCAGACGCCGGTGACGAAGTTTCAAGCTCCATCTCAACACGAGCACCTGGGTGTGCATGGGCGACTGGAATTTCCGACATCAATCCGAGAGCCGTCACGGCTGCGACTAAGGATAATTTCTGACCTGAAAACAGTTTCATTTTTTTCTCCTGATTTATTTTAACGAAATGAGCGGGTCGAATGCCGCGAGCTGATCACCCGTGAGTGGCATGCCGGCCATGAGGTCTGAGTAAAAGCCTTTTAGGCTAAGTCTCTTCGACTTAGCGTTGATAATAAGCCATTCGAAAGCGACATTGAGCTGCTCCACTTTGCTTCCGAAAATCTGGCTTTGAAGAGTAGACAACTCTGAAATAAATGTTTCTAAGTCAAAAGTTGGATCGCCGAGCAACATCCGTTGTATCAGCCATGAATGCCGGTTAAGCAGACGACGCGAGTCCTGAGCCGTTAAAATAGCCTGCCTCTGAATCAGCGCACCGGATGCAGCAAGACCGACAGCACGGCCCGTGATCAGAGATTTCATTTCGACGATCTGCTTATCAATCGAGTCGATCTCCGACTTTGCAATGCGAAGTTCGGCTCCATAACCAAAACTAAGGCCTGTGCTTGAATTTGGATCAAGGACCGACCAAATAACCTCGCGTCTCATCAAAACCGCTGCTTTCCGCAATTCCGAGAGGGCTGCGATTTCCCATGAGCCCTGTACCGCTGCAGAAGCCAAGCTCGACGGGTTAATGGAAGGAACTACGCCTGGATCGATGACCTCTACTGGATCGATGCTCTGAATTCCCGCAATCGGATCTAAGGCAGTTCCGTGCGCCAGCGCTGAAAGCTCTTCGACAATCAAAGACTGAAAAGCCGACAGATCTGAGCGATAGGGAGTCAACGTCGTTTGAAAGTAACCGGCTACACCCCGAGGGATGGCACCTACGGTTTCAGCAGCCAAGAGCATCCGCCCCGTTTGCTCCATCCAAGAGATATGCTCCTGGAGTGCAGCTGCAACCTCCTGATCTCTCTTGATAGAATAGACCATGGCTTCGACTTCGAGCATTTCATTACCGCGAAGCGACGCAAATGCCTTGGTCTCGGCGCTCGACAAGGACTGTGCTTCACGCAGGCGGTACCAATTTGAAGGAAAGAGGAATGGAACAAGGTCTCCGGCCGCAGTTACGACCGCTCCACCGACCGATCCTGACGTCACGGCCGCGACAAGTGTACCAAGCCTAAGACGTGGTAAGATTGCCGCTCGTGCGTCACGGACCTGCTCGCGCGCACGAAAGACTTTTTCTGCTTCCTGGCTAACAGTATAATTGAAGTATTTCGCGCGACCGACGAGCTGAGCAATGGAGTAAGACGCCCCGGCTTGAACAGTACGGGACGGCAGAGCGTCAGACTTCACAAAAACGTAGCGGAAGCTTCCAACCCGGAGCGTAATACTTCCCTCCCGAAGGCAGATTTCAACTTCCTCTGTCCCACGCTCTCTCAAGCAGGACGCGTGACGATCCCACTTCAAAGCACGCGCTTCGAAACCCGGAAGCGCTGAGCGAAACTGAAACTCTCCCCGGCCTCGATTTTCAATCACCAGTCCGGTTGGCCTACCACTAGGTGAGTCCACGTCGACAATCTGAACTTTGAGCGCGTATCCGATCTTCCGTCCGAGGTCATATCTGCGTTGATCACGCGCAATAGGCGACCAAGCGGGCACTTCCATTAGAGTGGCGCCGAGCACCAGAGAGCTGATGCTAGAACCGACGTAGCGCCCTGAGAGATCCGGCAGAACATCAGAATGGGCGCGAGATGAGATCAGGATGCCTGTAAAAATCACGAGCGTGCAATGGAGCCATTGTTTCCGAATCACGTAAGATCCCTCATTCGAACCGGGTGAACTAGTGTTGACATAATACGGTATGGGGGTATATGTCAACATTACCTCCCGGGGGTATATGAAATGACTCGTCTCCGCCCATCTCTCAAGAAAATTAAGAAAGGTGAAAAGAACAGCAAGGCCTCGCCTCTCAGTGAAGGCGCGAGCTGCCATGATGATTCTCAAGGCTCAGTAGACCATCCGGATCATTCACGACAAATCGCCCGCATTCGTCGAATTCGCGGGCAACTGGATGGGATTGAACGAATGATTTCCGACCGACGTTACTGTGTCGACATCCTGACCCAAACGCGTGCCGTGACTTCAGCAATTCGCTCTCTCGAAGCCTCTATCCTGGAAACGCACCTACGCAGCTGTGTTCGAGATGCGATTGGCGCCAAAAGCGCTGTTGCGGCCGAGGAAAAAATTGAAGAGCTGATGGAACTGTTTTCGCGGTCCACCTGATCCGGGGTCAATTCTATGAAGTTTTTCAATGGCTCAAGAGATCCGAAATTCTGGCTCACTATCTTTGCGATTAGCTTCCGAGCTGCCCTCGCCGAGGCTGATGGTGTTGATCTACAGAAGTATCGCGACTTAGTAATGACAGTACGGTCTTCCGGAGATTTTTCGATCCCGATGCCGGATGGCACCCAGGTCAAGTTCTCTTACCAGCTCGATAAAGCCTCTCCAGTGCTAGCTTCACCAGTTTTCTCTCAGCTCTCGCTCACACCAGGGAGTGATCAGCTCTACACATCATTTTGGGACAAAATCTGGCTAAAGGATGGATCGGTTCTCATCAGCGGTGACGACAAGATTCCACTGACTTGCATCTATGTCGCTGGCCAGGACAACCGAGGGATTTCGCCACGATCGCCTCTTTTTCCGGACTTCATTCTGCGTGTCTACTTGGTCGCAAATGACTTTACCTGCACTGGGCCGGTTAATCCGGGCTGGCCATCGAATGGCGGAAGACGAACCACTTGGGACACTTACCTTTACTACGAAGTCAAGGATCCGACGATCATGCTGCCGACCGACACGAAGCTGATGTTTCGTCGAAACGAGTTTGAGGCGGTTCTAGTTCGTTAAGGGGCAAGTATGAAATCCGTAAAGTCGAAACTCACGCAATTTTCTATTTCGTTTCTACTGGCTATCACGGCTACGTTCAGCAGATCCGCCCGCGCCGAAGTAGTTTGGTACCCACTTCCAGCCGAAGCATATCGGTTCGGCGAGAAGTATCCCGAAGCCCAGAAGCTACTCTTCGCGTTCGACTACGGACACGCTCTCGTTTATGAGCGTCTGCTCCAGAATCGTGGTGCGATAACCGACCCCGCGCTGTTTGAAAAACAGCTCCTCCAAGATATTTTTAGAATTCTAAAAAATCCGCCAAACATCAAAGTCGATGAAGCGGACATTGCGCCTAAGTATGTATTTACGTTTCCGCTAACGCTCAGTCTCTTCGACTGGTCACATATGTTGCACCAGTTTGTTTTGGACATCCTTGCGACTTCCAATGATCGCGGAGATGCAATGACCCGACGGGTGAATGAAATATTTGCCCAGTATCAAGCCAACACTCCAGTGTTGATCACCGAAACCTGCAAAACCATGATGTTCATGGATGGTCATTATTTTTCGAAGGCTTTCCGGCGTCACTTTCCGAGCTTCAATCTACTGATCTGGAGCTACCACTGGTTCCAAATCAAACTCTACGAAGCTTTGATGGCTCCCTCGGAGGCGGAGCGCGACCGGGCGGTCAGTAAAACGACTGCCGACTTCAGAGCTCTCATCGCCGACCTTCCTGATTCAGCCGATTTTGACATGATGCCCGAGACGGCGGTTGAGGCTCCGGTATTCGCACGTCGTTTCCCACGACTGCCGCCGTCGTTCGATAACAACCATATGCTGCATGACATCGTCTCAGACATTTTGGTCTCGGATGCCGTAGCAGCATCGGACATTCGAACGCAGGGTTTACTCACAGCGCGTATGGCGATGGATCCAAATGCATTCCGCGCCGCCCAGTGCCCAAGTTCCAACCAGGTCCCTTCACTGTTTTAAGGAGAATGTCATGAAACTAAGATCCGCCTCGATTGTACTGCTACTGATCGCTCCCTCCGCCTTCGCTCATACAGTCGCGCGCGCGAAAGCTGCCGAACTCACGCTTCATCGCATTGAACGTCTGGTGATCTTGAATCGCATCGAACTCGATTTTCAAGAGAAGCTAAAATCGATGAGCGTTGAACTCATCGCTCATTCGGCTGAAACCGATCCTGCTTTCAAAACGACAACCCTTCAGTACACGCCTACCGATGGGACTCAAAAAAGTATCGAAGTGGTGCTTTCAGACGAAGGCAAAGCTCTCAGCTATACCCTCGGAGCAGGCGGACCCGCAGCAGGGGCGCCTAGCTACGCCCCGAAAGACGCCGTGAGCCTCGCTGAAGCAGGTCTTCACTACATCTTAGATAATTCGGCCGTTCTACCGGCATTACTTCCCTACGACCGGAATCTCTCGGCCCTTTCTTTGAGCCCGAGCACTCTTGGCGATGGAACGCCGATCGCTGTCCTTGAAGTTCAGGCTGAAGGCTCTTCCAGCACACTCAAGATCCAAGTCAAACTCGACGGAACCGTGCTCGGAACAAACCTCTAGTCACGAGCGTATGCGCCTACTTAGATGTAGTTTTCGTAAATTTTCCCAGACGATCTCGCTCGCTGCTTTGGCGAGCGTGATCTCTGCGTGCAATTTTTACGAGCTCAAGCATGGCGTAGATGGGGGGAATCTTGACCCTCGGAGTACGAGCCGGAGCGAAATGAGTTTCGCCACTCTCCAAAAGAGAGTTTTTATTCCGTACTGCGCAAGCTGTCACGGCAGTGCCGGCGGCGTCAGCGTGGAGAGTTATTCAGCTGTAAAGCAGAACCTCGGTAGAATCGAACGCGCTGCCCTGATTTCCGGCAGCATGCCCAAGGGAGGATCACTTCCGCAAACGGAGACTGACCTTCTCCGACGCTGGATTGCTGCCGGGGCGCCTGAAAATTATTCGGATCAGCCAAGCACTGATCCGCTCAAGCCTAATTTCGCTTCAATCAAGAGCAAGATCTTTGAACCCCGCTGCATTTCTTGCCACAGAACTGGCGGACCGGCTTCTGGAGTTCCGCTCGCGGTACTTTCGGATTTGTTAAACTCTCCTCGTGAGATCGTTCTACCTGGAAATCCGGATGAGAGCGGACTGGTGCTGGCACTCGAACGGAACGATTCCCGGCGCATGCCGCCCACCGGAACAGGCTCCTCTGCCTTGAGCAGCGCCGAGATCGCCACGATTCGCCGCTGGATTTCGTTGGGCGCACCCGAAGGTGAGACGACTCAGCTTAGACCTGTTTCGTCACAGTATCTTTCGTTTGCTTACATTCGCGCCCGAGTGCTTGAACCGAGATGTTTGAGCTGTCACGGTGCGGGTTCCGAACGACCACTTTCTACCTACGCAGAGACCAAACCTTGGATAGTCGCAATCGAGCGATTGGCTTTGGTCACGCGAGCAATGCCTCCGTCAGATTCCTTGTCAGCGGATGAGACCGATGCATTGGCCGCATGGCTTCAGGCGGGTGCGCCTGAAAACGCCGGTGACGCGAGGGAAAATGAGCCACCAAAACCTCCCGGCAACACCGCTGACGTATCGTACTCTGAGGTTCGAGATCGAGTACTCACTCCTCGCTGTTTGACTTGCCACTCGGGCTCGAGCGGACTCAATCTCACTACGTATGAATCGGTGAATCGCGCTTTGGGAGCGATCTCCGTTCGTGTTCTGTTCGAGAAGTCCATGCCCCCTTCTGGGCCGCTTCCCGAAGATGAACTCAACCTCATGGCTCGTTGGATTCGAGCCGGCGCACCTGAGAATTCTGTGCCGGCGCCTTCACCCTCGGCATCGCCGTCTCCGGTGCCATCGCTGGAACCCAAATTTAGTAGCATCCGTGATCGCATTTTCATACCGCGCTGTATTGCCTGTCACGACGCCGGAGGTAGCGCCCGAGGAGTTCCCCTGAAGAACTGGAAGGAACTGACCAACTCTCCAAGAGAGTTGGTCATTCCTGGGAATTCAGAAGAGAGTGGATTGATTCTAGCCTTGATCCGAACGGACTCTCGGCGAATGCCACCGCCTGAATCCGGGCTTCCACCACTCAATTCTGAAGAAATCGCGATCATCCGCCAATGGATTCAAGATGGCGGCAAGGACAACTAGGACCGTTCTATTTCGACACGGGTTCCTTCTTGATAGTTCCCGCCTGGCAGAATCCGCACGGCCGCATACTTGTCATTCAAATTGGCGGTAACCACGCCCTCGGCAACCTTCGTATTATGGCAGGCGGAAGTGCCTTTTCTCCCGGCACAGGTATCCGCGATAAATGCGATCCTATCGCCTGGTTTAACCTCGGCCGGGCTTAACGCAACGTGAGCCTCTTGGTCGTTGATTTTCATCGCAACCGTGTCGCTTTTAGGAGCGTGAGAGCAACCGACGACAATAATCTGGATCACCAGGACCAGAAGCCCACGGAGAATCTTCATTCCCAACAAATAAGCACATACCGAACCAGAACAGAGTTCGAACTAAGCTGCTGAAACAATACACACCGCACGACCACGTAAAAGCTTCGCGCCGGCCTTGACGAAAACGGCAATCAGCAAGAGCCCAAGCGCACTGCCGAGCCCCCAATAAATCGCAAATGGTCTTAGGCTTTCATCCACCACCTGGACGCCGATGACTGGAGTTTGCGTCAGGTACGCAAAGCCCACCGCCCGAATCAAGTCGACTGTAGAACTCGTTGAAAGCACCTTTCTCACCGACGCGAAGGTCAACAATCCTCCCACGCTTGAAAACAAAAGCCCGCAAGAGAACATGCAGGCTCTCATGCCTCCCCATTTCATGAAAAGCTCCGTAACCGGAGAAAAAGGAGACCAAACTATCGGCGAATCGAGAAAGACTGAAGTGGGACAAAGAAGCACCTGCACGCCGACCAGCAACGTCATGCCAATCAGGATCTTTGCAAAGACCTGGGGGCTCCAGTAGCCGGGCACAGTCAGTCGAGGCTGAGGATAAAAATAGAGGGAAAATCCAACCAGAAAACAGAGACCCCAGATCGCAGCTGCAAGCTGCCAAATCCAGCCCATCTGTGCTTTAAATACGACAGCAATCGGAACCGTGAGAATCGCGGTTGAAAGTAGGGTGGCGATCCCGATCTTGGTAAAACGGTACGCCCGAGGCTGCTTCTCTTCTTCCAAAGCACCACGGATCGCTCCAAGCACTTTCTCACTTAATTCTAAAGGCGGTTTCTGATCCATTAGTTCTGCCCCTCCTTCATAAGCAATCTCACTTTTTTTCTGGCACGTGAGACCGTCTGCCGAGCAGCGGCCTCAGAGATACCGAGAGTGGTGGCTAACTCTCGTGACGTGAAACCTTCCCATTCTGCCAGAATCAGCGCTTCTCTTTGAATCTCGGGAATCTTCAAAAGTGCATTTTCGAGTCGAGCCATATCTTGCTTAAGGTCAAATCTTTGCTCGGCGTCATCGGAATTCGCTCCGGTCTTTAGGTCCGGTGGGTCGTCCAGCTCATCTCCGATTTGTCTGACGATTCTGGGGACACGCCACTCATCGCGTAGAGTATTGAGAGCAACAGAGAATAGCCACGGCGCGAACTTCTGGTTTCTATCGAACTGTCCCCTTGCTCGATGTACCTTTAGCCATGTTTTCTGAAATAAGTCGGGGGCTGCCGTTCGAAGTTCAGGCGAGAGTCTACGGAGGAAGAATCCATACAGTCTCGACTCGTAGCGCCTATAGAGCTCTGAGAATGCAGCAGCACTTTGCTCGCTGGCATACTCGGTCATCAATTCTTCATCGCTCGATTCTCTCTCCACGCGTCCCTCTCCCATCAATACGATGCATCCTAAAAACTGTGACAGGGAAAATGTCACAACTTCTTGTCCAGTCCGTACTGGTTAATATGAAAGCGTACGGAATCACCCTGCTGTGTCTCCTCTGGGCTCACGCTAACGCCGCAAATGGAGAAAAACTCAGTCTTTCCAATGTGATGGAACAAGCCATCAAAAACTACCCCGAAGTAGAGGCCATGCGGGCCAGGGTAAGCCAGGCTGAGGCTCGTCGCCAAGCGGCCCCTTCATTGCCGCCCCCAATGGTGTCTGTCGGGAGCATGGGTAGCAACGGACCCTTCAGCGACCTGATGGAAAACTCCATCGAAGTCAGACAAGTCGTCCCATTTCCGACCAAGCTCACCGCAGAGTCCCAACAACGAACTTCTGAACTGAAAGCGGCAGAAGAGCTGCTCCAGTCTCGCATTCTGGCTATCCGCGCCGAGACCAAGACCGCGTACCTTGAACTTTATCGGGCAAGAGAGCAGATCCACCTTCTCGAGGAAAAACTTCGGACCTTTGAGGCACATAGCAAACGCATTGGGTCATTGACCCTCTCTGACCGCATTACCCAGACTCATATTATCCGAATCCAAACGGAGATCGAACTAGCGCGAAACGAGATCGAGAGAGCCCAGCAACAGGCAAAGGTCTCCGCAGGGATTCTGAATGTTCTCATGGGCCAAGACCCGGCGCTCGCGCTGCCAGAATTAGAAGAACCGCCCATTCCAGAACTTCCTCAGCCCATGGCCAGGAATCATAAAGATGAGCCCATTACTCAGCACCCACAGATCCGCGCACTCTTTGCATCGAGCGACGCACTTCGGATGGGATTGAGTCGCGCCCACTCGGATTGGCTCCCAGACTTCTCCCTGAGGTATCGATACAACCGTAGATACGACGGCGTGATGCCGAACAACTCTGAGGTCATGCTCGGAGTAGATCTTCCGTTTCTTTTTTTCTGGCAGCCCAAAGGGAAAGCCGCCGAAGCGCAAGCTCAGCTGGATGAAGCCCAGTCAAAGACTCGCCAAACAGAAAATGAACTCAGGCTTCAAATTCTCAAGGCACGCACGGAAGCCACCAGCCTTCACACCCAGATGCTGAATTTCAAAAATCTGATTCTTCCTCAAGCGCTGAAACGAATGAAAAT
>FSSU01000152.1_pt1 | contig 17865 bp, 14 predicted proteins | sample 1637271 | NCBI WGS metagenome assembly FSSU01 (sample SAMEA3914819, study PRJEB12502) | metagenome | biome: forest; material: soil | place: Canada | collected 2010-06-26 | depth 0.3 m | reverse complement strand
TCTCTTTAATTCAGAAATTATTGGGAAACCAACAAACGTGATTTGGGCGTTTGTCTTTACTCGAGTAGACGGATTGCCAAGGCATCCTACGCAGCTTTACGAGTCTCTCTCGTATTTTCTGATCTTCTGGGTTCTAGAGCGCCTATATCGGGCGAAGTGGAAGTGGGATCAACCTGGGGCGCTTTTTGGAGTATTTCTTGTGTCCGTTTTTTCTGTCCGCTTCCTTGTGGAGTTTCTTAAGGAGAATCAGGTGGATTTTGAGTCAAGCCTGCCTCTAAACCTGGGACAGCTCCTTAGTCTTCCTGCAGTGGGTCTTGGGCTTTATCTAGTTCTAAGACGGCGCACCAGGAGTGCGCGGAAAGTGGAGATCCGATGATTTCTTCATCTTCCTTTTGGTTGAGTCATTCGATGCTTTTTCAGGTTCTAGTTCTAGGAGTTTCCATAGGCGCCGGGATGCTTGGAGCGCTGCTCGGACTCGGTGGAGGCGTATTTCTCATTCCGATTTTGACGCTCGCCTTTGGAGTGCCTATTCGATTCGCTATTGGCGCCAGTATCATTTCAGTGATTGCGACGTCGTCGGGGGCGGCCGCTAGTTACGTTCGCGATCACCTGACTAACGTTAAACTGGCGATCTTCCTGGAAGCTGCGACCACGACTGGCGCTATCTGCGGCGCGGTAATGAGCGAGTTTCTGAATACTCATTTCCTCTTTTTCGTTTTCTCCGCAGTTTTGATTCAGTCGGCCTGGTTTATGTGGAAGAAGCCGAGCTCTAGCTCGACTCGCGTAGTCATTCCAAGTCGCTTTGCTTCATATCTCCAACTGGGCTCTTCGTATCCGGATATCGAGGCAGGAAAACACATAGCGTACGAAGTTGAGCGTGTTGGCCTCGGTTTTGGGCTGATGTACCTCGCGGGCCTGATTTCAGGGCTTTTAGGGATTGGAAGCGGAGCTTTGAAGGTTTTAGCGATGGATACTGGAATGAGAATTCCAATTAAGGTTTCATCCGCGACTTCGAACTTCATGATTGGGGTAACCGCCGCCGCGAGTGCCGGGGCGTATTACATGAGGGGAGATGTACTTCCAGCACTAGCTGCTCCGGTCGCTCTTGGGGTGCTGAGTGGTTCCGTTGCTGGAGCAAAACTGATGATGCACGTTCCCGAAAAGAAAGTGCGTCTCCTTTTTGTAGTTGTTTTGGTGATCATTGCTGCCCAAATGGCGATTCGCGGAGCGGAGGGGTTGTGGCTACGTTAAAGCGTTCGGAGCTTGCCATTAGTCATTTGCTACGAGGCGGGGTGATCTTTAGTGGTTCAGTGTTAGTAATCGGATGGGTTCTTGAACTCACTCAAGGCTCTAGCCAATCTCAGACATCGGCAGAGGCGGGAGTGCGATCTTTGAATAGTCTGGTGGCTGGTCTGCACGCCATGAGCGCCCAGGCATGGATTTCGATGGGCCTTCTCCTTCTTATATCCCTACCGATTCTTCGAGTCGCCCTGACATTCCTAATTTTTCTCCAGAATCGAGATCGTTTGTTTTCGGTTTTGACACTCTATGTACTGCTTCTGCTTTGCGCGAGCTCGTTACTAGGAAAGGCGCTTTAGCGCAGTGTGCGATGACATAGATTACTAGCGAGTGGTACTGGCATCCAAGAATGCTGAATAGACTCGGAGGCTGGCTAATCACACCGCGGTCAACGTGGGTTCGCTATTTTCTTGCGACCGGCCTGGGGCTCTCCGCTTTGGTTCTAAACCTTATTCTTCATTCGAGAGTCGAAAGAAATCTTTTCTTTATTTCTCTGGCTACAGTCGTAATTTCTTCGGTGGTTGCCGGAGTTGGTCCAGGACTTCTGACGACTGTGTTGACGAGCTTTGGGTTGAACTATTTTTTCTTAAGTTCCTCCAGGTCAATGGGTTTCGAGTCTGAACCCGACCTCATCCGTATTTCTATTTTCGCTCTTACTGGGCTCCTGATGGCGTTCATCGGAGGAGCCCTTCGGTTTTCGCTTATTTCCGCCGAAGCCGCGACAAAGAAAGCAGAAGATGCGGTCCGCGCACGCGAGGATTTTTTGTCGATCGTAAGTCATGAGATCAAAACCCCATTGACCGCATTGGGGCTTCAGAATCAATTGATGACTAAGGTGCTTAGGGAGCCCCTAGACTTTAGGAGACAGGAATCGTTGAGGAAAACTCTAGCCACCTCTGAGCAAACTCTGAGTCGTGCTCAAAAAATTCTGGCTGATTGCTGGATTTCTCACGCGCTTCTCAAGGAAAGCTCAAGCTGGAATTAGCGCTTACGGATCTAGGCTTGCTCACCCAATCCGTGATCGATCAATTTTCGGCCCAGCTCTCAAACGAGGGATATGCACTTAGTTATAGGTCAGGCAATGATCTGAGCGGAATTTGGGATCCCGCTCGACTTGAACAGGTCGTCACCAATCTTCTCTCAAACGCAATAAAGTACGGTGAAGGTAGACCAATTGAAGTGGAAGCGAGACGAGATGGTGACTGGGCGCTTCTTGTAGTTCGAGACCATGGACCAGGGATTCCGGAAGAAAATCAGGCAAAGCTATTTGAACGATATGAACGAGTCACTTTGTCCCGAACCATCTCAGGATATGGCTTGGGGCTCTACGTGACTCGCATGATCGTCGAACTCAACCGAGGACGAATATGGGTGGAAAGCACTCCGGGCATAGGCACCGCTTTTTTTGTCAAGCTGTCGCTAGCAAGTCTACCGAGCTATTAGTTTGGCTTTCCGCGATACCAGCTCAGAAGAAAGCGAGCATTGACTAGCTCAGCTTTGGCGGCCGCGAATGCAGACGAGACACGTATGAGGTTTCTAACAGTCTCTCGGAGCTCAATGAGCATCCCGACAGATTTCTGGTAGCGCTGTTTGGCTACTGCAAAGCCGAGAAGAGCCTCATTGTTTTCACGTTCCAGGGATTGGACCTGGGTCTCTGAAACCCGAAATCGTTCCTCGGCCGCGATCTGAAAGGCTTTCAGTCGTAACTCCGTCGTTTTCAGCTCCGCATCGACTTGTTTTTGAGTGGCCTCGGCTCTTCTAATTTCACTTCCAATCTTTGCATCCCAGAGGGGGATTGCGAGCGCCACGCTCACAGAATAGTTCCATGGATTGGGTAATTTGTCGGAGTCGAAATAGCCTCCGTTACCAAGAAGCTGAAGTCGCGGCGCGCGTTCAGAATGCGCGCCGCGAAGCCGTTCCTGAGCGGCAGTTGAACGGGTGCGGGCTGAGACAATCCAAGGGTGGGCACCCTGGCTTCCTGGGAATTCTGGCACGGTCGTCGAGAGAGATTCAAGATTGAGGCAGGTCACTGCGGTTCGCCCCAGGGAAATGCCAAGTTGGCGTTGTTCAAACAGGATTCGCTCCTGTGCGATCTGAATTTGCGTATCAACCTCTAGGGCCTGCGCTCTTGCCAGGTGCCCGTCCACGGGAGTGCGTTGACCTGTTTTGACAAGCCTTTCGATCGTGTCTCGAATTTCGGCCGTCTGCATTTTGAGTGGGTTAAGCAGTTCCACCAGGCTACGGTTGCGGGCGCAATTCAAATAGTCCTGTGCCAAACTAATGAGAAGATCCCCTTGGATTCGTTCGCTTTCAGCCTGAGTGAACTGAACATCAGCGGTTCCAGCCCTTAGATTTGCCGATGTTCTTCCAAAATCCCACGCCGTGTACTTCACCGATCCTGCGAACCCTTGGCCACTTCGCATTGCGGCGCTGATGTTACCATTCCATCCGAAGACTGAGCTACCACCCGGCTCTCCCCTCGTAATGACGGGGCCCGCCTCTAGTGTGGGAAGAATCGCAGCTCGTGTCGTGTCGAGCTGGGCCGCGGCTACCGCTTCACGCCAATGAGCCGCCTCAATTTCAGGACGCTGTTTGACGGCCTGATCGAGAAACTCCTCTAAGCTGAGTTCGTCTCCTTTTGCGAATGCGAGTGACGCTAATCCAAGGAAGGAAATTACGCTGAGCGAGATCAACCGTTTCACGCGGCCTTCTCCTCTTCTTGAATCATTTCAACTTCCGCTAAACCGTCTGTGATCTCGGGCTGAAAGGCGTTCCCGAGTCGTGGCAGCAACCACTCGAAAATCAGTGGAACAAGGAACAGCGTCATCACTGTAGCGATCAACTGCCCGCCGATGACCGCCCGGCCAAGCGGCACGTTGGCTTCTGAGCCCAAACTAAGGCCCAGGGACATCGGGACTAAGCCCAGCATGCTTGCCATCGACGTCATCAGAATCGGGCGAAGTCGCTGAGCTGAGGCGTTGAGGATGGATTCCCGCACTTGTGACCGCGATCCTTCCCGGACCTGATGAACAATGAATTCGATTAGCAGTACCCCGTTCGCGACAGCGATTCCGATGAGGAAGATGGCGCCCATTCCGGATTGGATACTGAAGTAGGTCCCTGTCAAGCCGAGTGCGATTGGAATTCCAGAAAGACCTAGAGGAAGAGTCGCCAGAACAATGAGTGGAAGAAGGAAGCTCTTAAACTGAACAACAAGAACCAGGTACGCCAGCACGACCGCAAGAATGAAGCCCTTTGCAAATCGACTCGCTGTCTCTTCCATTTCGCGGATCTCACCTCGGACTTCAGCCTGGTAGCCTGCCGGCCATTGGATCTGAGTCATGATCCCCCGGACATCTCTTGCGAGAGATCCGACGTCGCGATCTTGTGCATCAACAAAGACGTCGACGACACTTTGGAGATCGACGTGATTGACCTCGGTTGCTCCTTTTGCCTCAGAGACACTCGCAAGACTTCGAAGGGGTACCGGAAAGTCCGCGTGAGACGATTTTGTCGGGATAGAAAGGAGTTGCTCTCTGCTGGTTAACTCCTTCCTTGGAAAGATTACCCCGAGCGAATAGTCGATCCCTGATTTTGGATCCACCCAAACCGATGTCGAGTTAAAGCTCACGCTTCCACTTACCGCGCTTACGACATCCTTCATGACTTGATCTACAGTTAGGCCGAACTGACCAGCCTTCTTGCGATCAATGTCGAGATGGAGCTGCGGAGCATCCATCCGCTGTTGCACACGGACATCGACTGCGCCCGGAACCCGCTTGATTCGGTCCGCGAGTTCGGTTCCCAATCTTTGTGAGGTTGCGAGATCTTTACCGATGATTTGGATATCGATTGGCGCACGAAGACCTCCATTGAGAGCGGATGTCAGCAAGCCACCAAGCTCGATTCCAAGTTCCACACCGGGAAACCTCTTGGGCAATTCAGTTCGGATCACTCGAGCGTAGTTCTGGGACGACTTGCTGCGTTCCTCGCTGAGCTGGATGTTGAAGAAAAGATCTTGCGATCCGCTATTGGGCGTGAATGCCGCCGGAAATCCAAAGTAGACCCCCGCGTTCATGATCACCATTTTCAGCTCTGAAGTCGGAATTATCTCTCGAATTGCCTTTTCCATGGCGAGACCCTGGTCCCGAGTCTTTTCGATGCGGGTTCCAGAAGGAAGTCTCACGTTAACTGTAAAGTTACCCGTGTCAGCGCGAGGAAAGAGCTCAGTCCCTAGGCGAGTAGCGAATACTCCCCCTACGATCAGGATCAGTGACACAGGAATGAGAACGAGCCATTTACGATCGAGAAGCTGTTCTAGAGCTCGTTGGTATGCACGAGCGAGTCTGTCCATCGCTTTTTTGGAGCCGCCCAATAGGCCTGATTGACTACCCTGTTTTTTGCCGCTGAGAAAACGAGCCGAATAGAGGGGAACAACCATCATCGAGGCATAGAACGATCCGATCATGGCGAAGGTAATGGAGAGCGCTAGAGCCGAAAATAGAACCTTCGAGATTCCTCCGAGAAGAACGACGGGAAAGAGAACGATCAGGGTGGCGATCGTTGAAGCGAGAACGGGCAGTGCTACTTCGCCTACGCCCTGACTTGCGGCCTCAAAGGCGGAAAGGCCTTTATCGATTTTGCGAGAAATGTTCTCGATCACGACAATCGAGTTGTCCACGAGAACACCGATAGAAAGCGCGATTCCCCCCAGTGTCATCGCATTAATCGACTGGCCTGATGCGAGAAGGCCCAGCATCGCGAAAAGAATCGAAAGTGGGATCGCGATCAAAACTCCGATAGTTGCCTGAATATTCCCAAGTACTAGTAGGACAAATAGCGCTGCCAAGCCGCCGCCGATGAGGGTTTCCTCGGCAATGGTATGGATGGCTTTCCTAACGAATCCAGACTGATCCGCGACCAGTGTTAAACGTACCCCGTCGAGAGCCGTCTCCAGTTTTCCGAGCGCCACCTTTGCAGAATCGACGATCGCTAGACTGTTTCCACCTGGCTGACGAAACACAGGAACGTAGACTTGTGGCTTTCCGTCGACGGTGACCATGTTAGTTTGAATCTTGTTTCCGTCGATTGCTTTTCCAACCTTGGAGATGGGGATATCCGTCCCGCGGTCAGCACGGAGGGGGAATTCGTCCATGTCCGCAACGCGATCGACCATTCCATTACTCAGAATTTGGTAGTCAAGGTCACCGATCGAGATGCTGCCGCTTGGAACGAAGCTATTGAATCGATTCAGAAGCTCAACGACATCTAGAGGAGCAAAGTTAAGCTGCGACAATTTCTTGGGGTCGAGCTCTACGTTGATTGAACGCTCAGCTCCACCCATCACCGTCGGAGCCATCGCCCCGGGGATAGACTGAATCAGGTTACGAATTCGGTATCTTGCGACGTCGTAGAGCTCTTTCTCGGTCTTCTCGCCGCTGACGGCTACCAACGCGAGAGGTACTGTGGATGTGGGGTCGAAAGAAAGAATCAAAGGCGGCTGTGTTCCAGGTGGGAGTCTGCGGAGTACCGACATTACGAGTGTCGTCGTCTGAGTCAGGGCCGTATTCAAATCGACAGACGGATCAAAGTAGTTCCGGACGATACTCACGCCAGCAAGACTTTTGGATTCCTGGCGAGTGACTCCCATCGCTTGACCCGTGTAGAGTTCAATTCGTCGGGTCAGGCTTTTCTCGATCCTCTCAACCGACATACCCGGATAGAAGCTGAGGATTTGGACCGCAGGTAGCTTAGCGACGGGCAAGAGGTCTTTGGGGAGCTCAAGAAGAGCGAGTGTTCCCAGGAGAGCAACGAGAAAACAGCTGACTAGAACGAGATGGGGGCGTTTAAGAAACGGGTTTTCACCCGAAGACGTTTCATGCTTCGTATTCATTGGATCTTCCTCTGAAATTTTTAGGCGAAAGGCTGAATGCTTTGCCTAAACTTGCGGAGGTCGAAGAATAGAGTCGGGCGGGGCGATCGTTAGCGGAGGATTTGGCGGGAAAAAGTGATCGTCCTCACCTTGCAGAGAAGGTGAGAGTAGGTCGGTCGAATACCTTGAAAGTGCAGATCGCGTTTCAAGGCGGTCATCTCTAAACCGTTTAGCCAGAGATACTCGTGGGTCGCAATCGGTATCGCTCTGGGTGTCCTGTTCTACTTGATTTTCAGCAGGCGCAGACAGGGACGCATGAAGTTTTCGAACGGATTCCGAAGGGCGCACAATGACGCTTCTTCCAAGCGTGCAAGTGAGTAGCATGGCGGAAATAACCGTCAGCCCCTTCTCGAAACGTTGCCGCCGAGAGGTTTTTGACGTGGCCGAACTCGATTGAGAGATCGTGCTGCAAACCATCTCTTTAACAATCGGATAACAGTTACATCATCTTGAACGAAAAAGAGGACGATCGAAGATTCTGAAATAACGAGAGTATTTCCCGGCGTTTCCGGAGAAACCTTTTGCGAAGATCCCAAATCTAGCCAATATTGGCTTTGTAGGGAGCGGCAACGTTTCCTACAATAGGAAAGAACGGGCCGTAAGTAGTTAGAATTGTTCATTGTGAGCCTGTCCTGCCACATAAAATCAAATAAAATCATATACTTATGACCGTGCGGCCAACGTGGTTTTCCTATATCCCCAGATGTATGTACAAATGCATGTACTTTTAAATGGCGCGGAGTCAGTGAAGGGAAGCGGCTTTATCTCCGATTCCGGCAGCCCGCTTTAGAAACGTATGAGTAATCGTTCAAAGATGAAGACTGATCGCGCAGCAAAGAGCTCTCTGAAGAAGGATCTCACAGAGTATCTTTCGCCCGAGAACTTCAAGGCAATCTCGTTTGAGTTTGCACCGAAGGACAAGAGCATCACGCTTCGGGTGTCGAGCGAACTCTTGAAAGCCGTTCAGTCGGCGGCGAAGCAACGTGGAACGAACTACCAAAAACTCATTCGCGAAGCGATTGAGCGATACTTGAAGAAGGCTCATTAAATCAGCCCGGTTCGATCAGGTCATTTCTGAACCAAATGGACCGATTTTCCGTTGAAGATTTTGAAAATTGAACAAGTGAATTCGGAAAACTTTCTGCTGCCCAGGTTCTGTGAGCGGAGCAAAGGTTTTCAAGCGAAGATCATTCGAGGCTTCTGCATCGCGAATCGAACTCCCTCGATCAAGTCCATGCATTGCGCGCATGTTTTGCAACGCAGCTTATCTCGACGGGGATTCCAGCAACGGTGGTGATGGAGATCTCCGGCTGGAAAGACTTCAAGACCATGCAGAGATACATCCGCCTCGCCGGGATCGACGAGGCGGGCGCGACTGAAGCGCTGCGGTTCATCCCGACTGAAGAGGGGTGATGGAGCGGGTGGTGAGTCTGTATGAGCACCGAAACAGGGCTGAAGGACAGCAGACGCCCAGATTGTAACCATTCGAGCTTAAAAGGATTATTTTGTGTATATTGTTTTATATTGTGTTTTGTTGTATTATGCCGATAGGAACAGTGAGGTGCCCCTGTGGTCGAGATTTGGCTAACAGAGCCGTACTACCGGGAGTACCAAAAGCGGAAAGGCTGGCTGTTCGATGAGAACGAGAAAGCCAAGCTCTTCGCTTTGACTCAGGAGCTTCAAAAAAACTGGCCAGGTTGTGCAACCAGTCCCCAAATTCCGCCGGAGGTAGGTACGCAGTCCAAGCTCTACTATGTGAAATGCGATTTCACCCAGCCGAAGGCGATTTTCAGAGTGGCGTTTGGTCTTCATACGACCACACCTACTGAGAGCCGGCTAGTCGCGCTGACCTGTAGAACGAAGGAAGAGCTCGCTCAGGGCGCCAAAAACGGAAACGCAGCCTGGTACGATCACATGGCGAAAGTAGGCCGACAGCGCTGGAGCGACTATCAGAGAGGTTTCATTGCTTCATGGCGAATTTACAAATCGGACGGTACGCCGGGTTAGGAAATCATATGAATGCACTCGCAAAAGCAAAGATTGATGCCATCAACTCTCGCGGCGACGTTCTAAAAGCTGCGCTCTACCATTTTGGTAATAAGAAGGAAGATGAGGCCGTTGCGATGATCGCTGCGGCTGTGGACTTCGCCCATAGCGACGATCTCCTTTTCGAAGAATTTCAGATCTGGATGGATGAGCAGAGCGACGAGGCGCTTCTTTTTCAGGTCGATCATTTCCTGAAAAACGTAGGTCGGAAGTCGCTTCCCCCTGCCGAAAGAGACCTCACGGGGAAGCTCGATAAAATTGAAGCAATCAAACAGTCTGTGAATGAAGAAGCAGGTCAGAGTTTCTCGAGAAGACTCCGTGAGCTTGCTCTCAAGCGCGGTCTCGATACTAATGCAAAGTTAGGCGGCTTCCTCGAAGTTACTGCTGAAAGGGCTAGGGTCATGCTCAAAGGTAGACACAAACCGCAGACGAAGACATTGGTGGATGTCGCCAAAAGATTCCGAGTTCCGCTCGAGTTCCTTCTCGAGTCCTAAAGTGTGCTCAGTGTGCGAACAGCAATGCACCTAAACCCGACAAGATGACGACCGCAGCGCTTAGGATTGGAGCCTGCTTCGTGACCCAGTGGAACCGACCGGTCCCTTGTATTTTGCTAATCCCGGCGACGACAATCAATCCGATACCAACGAGAGTGATAGCCAAACCAATGCTGAATCCAGCAACGGCCAAAAGGCCTGAGGCGAATTTGCCGATGGAAAGGGCCAGCAACATGACCGTGATCGAAGCCGGGCAAGGAATCATTCCGCCTGCCGCTCCAAAGGCAAGAATCTGCGAGAGCGTAGGGCGTTCACCTTTCTTGGCGTACTCTGGAATGGTCGCTGCATGGGCTCGAGCGTGCTCGTCGTCGCCCATGTGAGCGTGATCATGGGCGTGGCTATGGTCATGAGGTTCGGACATAGAAAAAGGGATCACTTCACGCTGATCTCGATAAGTAACCTCAAACTCTGCAGTGAACGCGTGAGGTTCATTCGGGGCGACTTGGCTGAGAAATTCGTCAGCGGACTCGGTGTTCCTGATCAGCTCCAAGACTTCCAGGCCTTCAGGGTGATTAATGATGACCCGCAGTTTGAGGTCGCGAGGTGGGTTCTGAGAGACGTACTTCATTCGCTCACCTGAAGGTGTGGCTATAATCTCCAACGTCCCTTCAGTGAGCGGGTTTACGATACGGATCGGTTCTGGGGCTCCATGATGATGGTCGCGGTGATGGTTGCTCGCATGAAGCTTTCGAAGTCGGCGAAAGAGCATCCAAGAGCCGAGACAGACCACTATGGTCCCACTTCCGATTTGAAGCCAATGGGAGACATCTTGAGTGAACGTCTCACGGCCGACCCAGAGAGCAGCCACTGAGATTCCGATGACGACAATACTATGGGTCGCCGCAACCGACAGACCGAGGAGCAGTGCATCTCGCTTGGTCCCTTTGATCCCGATGAGGTAGGCCGCCGTCAGTGTCTTTGCGTGGCCGGGTTCCAGGGCATGAAGGGCACCCAGCGCGAGCGCGGACGGAAAGTAGACCCAGGTAAACGGGTTATCAACTACAGGATTCATTTTTCTCTCACTTCCAGAAACTTCGCATGATCTCGATCAAGTCTTCGCCGGAGTCAGCGGCGAGCTTCTTATTATCCGCCTCCACGATATGTTCGCGGATATGTCCTTCGATCACGTCTCCCATGAGTCCGTTGAGAGCACCTCGGCACGACGCGAGGAGCTGCATGACTTGGTAGCAGTCGGCCTCCGCTTCTATACCTTTTGCGAAGGCTTCAAGCTGTCCTTTGATTCGGTTCACGCGCGCGAGGACCTTTTGTTTTTCTCGAATGGTATGGGCCATGATCTGCTTCCTATAATATAGGGGGGTATACTATATTATCAGTCGAAGCAAGCTAAGCGAAGTCAGACTTGATTTGGTGAAGGCCTAAACCTCAAAGTCTCTTTCATCCGTAGAGCGACCAAGCATCCCGATATGAAAGTTATCAGCGCGACCAACCAGATTGCCGGGCTCAGACCGAAATGATCGGCGGTAAATCCCGCAACCAACGCACCGATCGCGTAACCCAGATCTCGCCAAAGGCGATAAACTCCCACCGCCGAAGCTCGCCAGGAGGGATGTGCCACGTCACCGATCGCGGCGAGTAGAGTCGGGTAGACCATTGCTGTGCCTAAGCCCAAAAGAACTGCACCAGTTGCAAATCCGATAGGCTGAGATGAAAGTACCGTCACTGCAATTCCGATTGCCTGAACCCACATACCGGAAGCAATCAGCCACTTTCGTCCAAGGGAGTCGGAAAGATGCCCGGTCCAGAGCTGAGCAATCCCCCACGTGGCCGGATAGAGGGCCGCGATCCATCCGATTGTTTCCAGGTTGAGTCTCGAAGCAGCGAATAGGATTGGGAATAGTCCCCAGGACATCCCGTCATTCAGGTTGTTGACGAGTCCAGCTTGAGTCACTGCAGATAGGTTTCGATCTTTGAGTGAAGTCAGCAGAAAAATATCGCGCTGAGAAAGGCGCGGCTCCGGCTCTATGAAGAGAGACGCCTCATGTTTGGAGTGATGCAGAGTTTCCCTAACCAAGAAAAAACTGAGCAAGGTGCCGAGGACTGCGTAGACGATGCCTAGATAAAACGGAGCAGGCCGAAGGCCAAAGCGGCTCGCGATATAGCCCGTAGCTAACGCCGACCCTGCAACTGCGAAGTAACCCGCGAACTCGTTCAATCCCATGGCGAAACCGCGCCTTTTTGGGCCCACAAGATCGACCTTCATGATGACCGTTGTTGACCACGTCAGACCTTGGCTGATTCCCAGAAGCACGTTGGCGAAGAGAATCCAGTTCCAGTCCGAGGCCGACATGAGAATGAAAGGCACTGGCAGCGCGAACAACCAGCCAGTGATGAGTACTGGGCGCCTTCCGATTTGGTCCGAGAATCTTCCCGCGAAATAATTGGTAATCGCTTTGGTCAGACCAAATACGAAAATGAAGGAAAGGACCGCGCTCTTTGCTACCAGGTGGAAATCCTGCTCCGCAATCGCCGGTAGAATACTTCTCTCGAGCCCGATCATCGCTCCGACAAAGGCGTTCACGACAACGAGAAGGGAGAACTGAGGAAGATTCTCTTTGAGGCCGAGACGAATAGGGTTGGAGGAATGGTTCAAGACTGGCCCCTATTCATCACAACCGCAGCAACCGCCCGAGAAGTCGTCGCTCCGAGCGTGTCGAATGGTCCCGACTCCTTCGGCTCCGATCAAGCAAGCAATTCCGATAGCTGCTACGGAGTCTGCCCACCAAAGTGATGGGGCAATCCAGTAGAGCATGCTACCCGCAAAAAGTACGAAGGAGAGCTTGATGCAGGCAAGCGAGCATTGCGCATCGGAGAGCACTGTCGTGCTCTGCAAAGCATTACCGACCTTCTTTTTAGCCGACCAAAGGTAGAACATGAAGCTCAGGCTTAGAACGGAGATCAGAAGGCCGGGGAGTGTTGTACTTGGGTGCGAGTGGCTTGAAAGCTGTACCACCGAGGCCAGGATAGATAGAGCTGCCAAAAGTAAAAAGAGACCACCGATTCCGTATGTTGCCCGACGTTCTCGTTCCAGAGAAAGCTTCCCGGACATTCCGGATTCCCCGCGAAAGCGCCAGAGGACAAGGATAGCGGAGGCAACCTCGATAAGACTGTCAGCACCGAATCCTGCTAGTGCTACGGATTCGTCACTGATTCCGAACCGGATCGCGACGACGCCCTCGAGCAGATTATATCCGATCGTAAACCAGGAGAGCTGCACGGCACGCCGGATCCAGGTGTTTTCAGTATTACTCATTTTCTACCTTCCCGTCGGACGACCAAGTCTTCCATTCATAGAACAGAACGGGATAGATCAACAGCTCCAGGATGAAGGAAGTGACGAGGCCGCCGATCATCGGTGCGGCAATACGTTTCATTACATCTGAGCCTGCGCCGGTAGACCATAGGATTGGCGTAAGACCGAGTAGCAGCGCACAGACCGTCATGAGCTTAGGTCGGATTCGATGAACTGCGCCCTCGACGATACCTTCGATGAGATCGCTCTTTGACTTCATCCTTCCGTCTTTTACTCGATGGTCATGAGCGAGATCGAGATACATCAGCATGAAGACGCCTGTCTCGGCGTCGAGTCCGAGTAGCGCGATCATACCAACCCAGGTGGCAATCGAGCTGTGATAACCGAGCAACCAGAGAAACCATACGGCACCGATCAAAGAGAACGGGACTGCGAGCATCACGATCCCTGTCTTTACCCATGAGCCTGTATTGAAATGGAGCAGAACGGCGATTATCAGAAGAGCCAAAGGTACGACGAATTTGAGACGTTCCTTCACTCGTTCCATGTTCTCAAATTGACCGCTCCAAGAGACAAAATAGCCTTGTGGTATATTCACCTGGGTCGCGACTTTCGATTTCGCATCATCGACAAAACTTCCCACGTCGCTAGCGGCCGGATCGATATCTACGAAGACGTAACCCACAGGCATCGCGTTCTCATCACGGACCATGCTTGGGCCCTCATTCACTCGGACTTCCGCAACAGCCGAAAGCGGGATCGTGGCGCCTGATGGAGTGGAAATTAAAACCCGTCGAACGGTTTCAAGATCGTCACGAAAGTCGCGAGCGAGCCGAACCTGAATCGGGTAGCGCTCGCGACCGTTCAAGGAGACGGAGACGTTCTCTCCACCGATGGCAGCCATCGCCTGGTCTTGGGCTTCTTTCAGTCGGAGCCCATGTTGAGCCAGGGCGTCCCTGTGAAAATCGACATCAACGAAATATCCGCTCGCAGCGCGTTCAGCGATAACGGTTCGGACTCCACGAAGGGGTCGAAGTGCCGCTTCAACTTCCTTGGCAACCGTCTCGATCACCTTTAGATCAGGCCCAAATACTTTAACGCCCACAGTGCTTCGAATGCCCGTCGAGAGCATGTCGATTCGGTTCTTGATCGGCATCGTCCAAATGTTCGGCATCCCTGGATAGGTAAGCTTCTCATTCATTTCCTTGATCAAAGCTTCTTCCGTAATGGGCTCTTTCCAGAGAGGAATTCCCAGAAAGTGCGTTCGGACCTTTCGCCACTCGGACTTAGGTTTGAGCTGGATCGTTGTCTCGACCATCGAAAGCGGGGCGGTATCGGTCGATGTTTCAGCTCTTCCGGCCTTGCCGAAGACTGTGTCGACCTCGGGGAAGGACTTGAGAATTCGATCCTGCGATTGGATAACCCGGCGGGCCTCGGTGACGGAGATTCCCGGTAAGGCCGTTGGCATATAGAGTAGACTGCCTTCGTGCAGAGTCGGCATGAACTCGGACCCCAGAAGCCAATAGCCCGGAATCGCGGATGCCGTCAGAAGGCCCGCTGTCACCAACGTCGCTTTGCGATGCGCGAGAACCCATCGAACGGCCGGCTCGTAAACTCGGAAGAGGCGCTGGCTGATCGGGTGTTTCTCTTCGGGGTAATATCGTCCCACGAGAACTCGGTTCGCGATCGCATTCACCCAAGCGTGCTTCGTCTGGAAAGGGTCTGCCCTGGAAAAAAGCATCCTTAAAGCAGGGTCCAAAGTGATAGCGAGGATGGCCGCGATGGCCATCGTGAAGTTCTTAGAAAGAGCGAGGGGCCGGAAAAGCCGGCCCTCTTGATCGACCAGGGTAAAGATCGGAATGAAGGCGACCGCGATCACCAGAAGTGAAAAGAAGACCGAGGGGCCGACCTCAAGGAGCGCTTCCAGCCGGACTTTATGGAAATCCTCTTTTCGCCCTGATTGATCCCAGTGTTGAATTTTTCGGTAGGCATTTTCGACTTCAACAATCGCTCCGTCGACTAGTACGCCGATCGAGATGGCGATACCAGCCAACGACATGATGTTTGAGCTCTGGCCTGAGAAATAGAGAGGGATGAAAGCGAGAAGGACCGAAATCGGAATAGTGAGAATCGGAACAATCGCGGACGGGATGTGCCAGAGGAAGATGAGAATCACGAGGCTGACGATCAGCATCTCTTCCGTAAGACTTCTCTGAAGTGTTTGAATCGCCCGATGAATGAGGTCTGACCGGTCATAGACGGACACGACTTTCACTCCATGAGGAAGCCCGGGCCGAATCTCTTCCAGCTTATCTTGAACACGTCGGATCACTTTGGGAGTGTCTTCGCCCTGGCGCATCACCACGATCCCGCCGACCGTATCGCCTTTACCGTTGAAGTCCGTAACACCTCGGCGCATTTCAGGCCCTAAGGAGACGTGAGCGACTTGCTTAACGAGGATCGGTGCGCGCGACCTTGAATCAAAAGCAACGACCGCATTTTCGAGGTCTTCGGTTGTCGCGACGGCGCCACGACTTCGGACCATGGCCTCGGTGCCCGAGAATTCGAGCACTCTTCCGCCGCTTTCCTGGTTCGAGCCCCGAACTGCGTCCATGACTTGTGCGAAAGTGATGTGAAAGACCTGAAGCTTCGTAGGATCAACGAGCACCTGGTGCTGCTTGACGAATCCGCCGACCGAAGCGACTTCAGCAACGCCGGGGACCGCTTGAAGCTGGAATTTGAGAGTCCAATCTTGAAGACTCCGAAGGTCCGAGGGGTCAAGCTTCCCAGACTCATCTACAAGAGCGTACTGGTAGACCCAGCCCACACTGGTGGCATCAGGGCCAAGCTCTGTTTTTACACCCTGCGGGAGATTCGGTGTGACTCGGCTGAGGTATTCCAGAACCCGGCTTCTTGCCCAATAGAGATCTGTCCCATCTTCAAAAATCACATAGACGTAGGAAAAACCAAAATCGGTGAGACCTCGAATCGATTTCACCTTCGGCGTTCCCAAGAGCCCCGAGATCAATGGGTACGTCACCTGATTCTCGATCAAGTCTGGAGAGCGGTCCCAGCGCGAGTAAATGATGACCTGAGTATCGGAAAGATCAGGGATCGCGTCGATCGGGATGTGCTTCAGGGAATATCCCCCTGCCAGCAACGCAAGCAGAGTGATCACCAGAATCAGAATGCGATGATGAGCGGAGAACTCAATGATTCGACGGATCATAGCTCGATTCGATTCTGGATTCGGAATCCAAGAGGAAGTTTGGCCCCGACGATACTTTCTCTCCTGCTTTTACGCCGTCCTTGATTTCATAAAAGCCCTGCGCTTTTGTTCCCAGGGTGACTTCTCTCGGAGAAAATCCCGTTTCGTCGTCGGAAATGTAGAGTAGATCTTTTGTTCCGGTGTGAAGTACCGCTGTCTCGGGTACCGCCAGGGCGCCAGCGATTCGGATCTGGATAACGGCGGAAAGAGAGGATTCGGCTCTGAGTGAAGAGCCAGATCTGAGTAAGGTTCCATTGACTCGGGCAGTACGAGTCATCGGGTCTAAGATCGATTCGATCGAAGTAATTTGTCCATTGAGCTTCTCGCCCGGAAGGGACGGCGCATCTGCTCGAAAAGCCTGACCCGGCTTAACGAGGCTCAGGTCATGCTCATAAATCTGAAGTGAAATACGATCACCACCGAGCGCGCGGCCGGGAACACGAAGCTCTTTAACTAGATCTCGGCGTTCGACTACGATGGTTCGCGTTCCACTCAGTTTGAGCTGCTCAGGAGTGAGACGGATCGATGCTCTCCCCTCGACATTCCCACTGGAAGGGACTTGAGTGCCTTCCCCTTCATAAACCGGAATGTAGTCCATGCCCATGCTGTCTTTGGCGGGAACCTGCGAATGAACCGAAGGGTCCATGGGGTTCCGATAGTATTTTACCTTTCGCTCCTTGGAGACGACTTTCGGAGTAGAGGGAGCCCCTTTTACTAACTCAAGGCGCATATGGCAGATCGGGCACTCACCCGGATGGTCGGAGCGCACTTGGTGGTGCATCGGGCAGGTATACTGCTCTTTCTGCGCTGAAGGAGGAGAGCTCGACTGAGCGTAGCTAGGCGCAGGTGCCGCCATCCCAGCAATTCCGGCAAGTAAGAGTGTTGCCATTACGATTGGATTCATTTGTAGCCTCCAAGGCTTTCCAGCATCGCGATCGATTTCCCATACTCGACGCGAGTATTGAGGGCGGCTAGCTGAAGACTGATGTAACTTTCCATTGATTCGCGATGTTCGTTCAGGCTCTCCATGTCAGTTGGAGTGATGCTGTGAGCGATTTTCATTCGTTTCAGCGCTTGAGGAAGAATCAGATTTTTGAAATTCAGCATCTGGGTGTGAAGGCTGGTGGCTTCCGTGCGTGCCCTGAGAATTTGAAGTTTGAGTTCATTTTCTGTTTGGCGAGTCTTTGACTGGGCTTCATCCAGCTGAGCTTGCGCCTCAGCGGATTTTCCTTTGGGCTGCCAGAAAAAAAGAAACGGAAGATCAACTCCGAGCATGACCTCAGAGTTGTTCGGCATCACGCCGTCATACCGACGGTTGTATCGATACCTTAGAGAGAAGTCTGGGAGCCAATCTGAGTGGGCGCGACTCAGACCCATCCGAAGTGCGTCGCTCGATGCAAAGAGTGCGCGGATTTGTGGGTGCTGAGTGATAGGCTCATCTTTATGATTCCTGGCCATGGGCTGAGGAAGTTCTGGAATGGGCGGTTCTTCTAAT
>FSSU01000143.1_pt1 | contig 18187 bp, 9 predicted proteins | sample 1637271 | NCBI WGS metagenome assembly FSSU01 (sample SAMEA3914819, study PRJEB12502) | metagenome | biome: forest; material: soil | place: Canada | collected 2010-06-26 | depth 0.3 m | reverse complement strand
GGGTTGGTGGGTAACCTTCAAGGTGCGATTTTGGACTCTGACTTTTCAGGAACCATCACCGGAGTAACGGACCTCGGTGGATTAGCGGGAAAATCCGATTTCGCTTTCATCCAAAATTCGCACTCAAACGCGACTATTACCTGCGCGACCCCGGCGTGTTTAGGAAGTATTGGTGGCTTGATAGGAACTACGGGAATCGGCGGCTCTATTTCTGATTCGTATGCGGCGGGATCGATCAGCGCAGGCGGCACTTACATCGGTGGCCTTGTGGGCCATGTTCTTGGCGGCACGACGATCAACCGGTCCTACAGTTCCGCAACCGTGAGCGCGGCTACCAGCGATAAAGTCGGAGGACTCGTTGGCGGCATTGGAGGTTCGAACGGCGGAGGAATTATTCTCAATTCCTATACGACCTCGGCAGCCTCGGTGAGCGGAAATAATTACGTCGGTGGTTTGCTTGGCTACGGCACTAAAAATGCCGTGATTTCGGGTTCTCATGCGCTGAACAATGTTACCGCCGCTGGTAATTACGCAGGTGGCGTGGTGGGCGCCGGTGGGCTTGGAAGCATTGTCGCCGATTCCTATGCGGGCGTTTCTCAGGCGAGCACGGTTCAAGGCATCAACTACATCGGCGGCGTCAGCGGATCGATGTACGACTACGTTTTGGGGAGCGCTTCCTCGCACTCGGTTATCATCAACTCGTACGCTCTGAGCAGCGTGAATGGCACTCAGAATGTTGGCGGAGTGACTGGATCAATCGCCGGGTTGTTGGCAAATTCTTATTCCACGGGAACCGTTACAGGAGCTGCCGTAGCCGGCGGCTTGGGCGGCGATCAGTTCGTCAATGGTGGTTCGACTAACACGGGAGTCACCTGGAACTCGGCTTGGGACGTGACGAGCTCGGCTCAGGCGAGCTGCGTTTCGACGGGAAGCGATAGTTCTCAGTGTTACCCCGCCAATATTACGGGAATCAGCGCGGTTACTTGGAATCGCACTCCCGCAAGCATGAGTGGGCAAGGGCTTACGTTTGAGGCGCAGCCGGTTACTACTTTGAATAGCGGTGTGACCAGTTGGAACTCGTCTTGGAATCGAAACGTTCCGATCGGCGCGAATCCGATTTCAAGCTCTGCTTCGGCAGCGATCAGTGCGCCTTCCACGGCCTCGGTCGCGGCATTGAGCGCGACGAGTACGTACACCGTGACTTTTGCCGGTGCCGATTCCGTCACCTTCAATGACCGAGACGTCAAAGTCACCGGAAGCGCATCCGCAACCGCGAACGTAAAACACGTTTCGGGTTCAACCTATCAGGTGACTCTCACCAACTTCACGGGCAGTGGATCGGTTGGGATTTTGCTTAGTGCAGGAACAGCGCGCGATTCGACCGGGGCGCTCGCACCTGCCGTGAGTTCAACCAGCAGCATCAGCGTGAGCATCGCGACCGACTACTGCGGCGTGGGCGTCACTGCTTTCCCTGGTGGAACGGGCACTCTTGCGAACCCCTACCTGATTTGTAACACCGATCAGTTGGGTCAAATTCCAAACAACGCACGCTTTAGCTACAAGCTGATTTCGGATATCGATCTGACCGGAAGTAGCATCATCATCGGCGGTACGTTCCTTGGGACCTTCGATGGTAGCAATAAGGTTCTTTCGAATTGGACCTATACAGGCGGCGCTGGATACGGCTTCTTTAACGCCATCGGTTCAGGTGGAGCTGGCCTTATTCAGAACCTCGGTCTTGAAAACGTCGTGATCACCGACGGCGGCGGCGCAGTCCTGGGTGCCTTGGTCGGAAAAATGGGCGGCGGCGCTATTTTGAACTCCCACGTGACTGGGACGATGAACACCGCGCTCCAGAACCCTACCGGCGGACTCGTCGGCAGCGCAGAAAACGGCGTCATCAAAAACTCTTATTCGACAGTCACGGTCACTCAGACGAACACGAGTGGGACGTCTGTCGGTGGACTGGTTGGATTTGTATCAGGGGCTCTGATTCAGGATTCTTTCTCCACCGGGAACGTGACGGGATGCGGAAAGGTCGGAGGCTTCGTAGGAACCGCAGAGGGTGGGGGATCCACTTTCATCGGCGACTATGTTTCCGGTAACGTCTTGGATGGTAACTGTGGTTCGACCACCGCGCAGATGGGTGGATTTATCGGCTTCGCAGCATCGTCGGCTTTCCTCAGCAGCTATGCGACAGGAACCGTCACTGGGAATGCATCGACGGGACTTTCAAGCTTTGCCTACGGTGGTTTTACTGGATTCGGAAGCTTCAATTACTACTCAGGCGTCCACGCCACCGGTAATGTCAGAGGTCGAATCAATTCGGGTGGCTTGCTTGGCCAATCGAATGGCGACATGGTGCTTCGCTCTTACGCGACAGGGTCTCTCAATTTGAATCCGCCTACCGGCTATTCTTCCGCGCAAAACATTGGTGGATTTGCTGGGCAAGTATCGGGCGGACTCTTTAGAGACAGCTACGCTAACGGGTCGGCGTCTGGCTTCTTGGCAGTCGGGGGATTCGTCGGACTCAACTACAACCTTCACGTTCTGTCGTCTGTTGCTACCGGAGCAATCAAGGGAACTCAGTACGTCGGTAGCATGGTCGGGGCGAACTATTCCGGAAGCTACACCTATAGCGCAGCACTCGGGCACAATTACGCCGCTTCGGGAGGCTTTGCGAGTTATTCGCCGGCATTGCAGCCTGGGAACGATGTGATGGCGCCGGTATGGAGTTGGGTGACTCCTGCAGCTGTCTATACAGGCTGCGAGCTTAACATGACCGCGAGTGCGACCTGGGATCCGACCATCTGGTATCTCCCTACCAACGGTGGACTTCCTACATTCCGCTAACGCGATTTCGAATCGCGCGTAACACGCCTCGAAGCCTGCTGCTGATATGCAGGGTGTTTAGAGTGGAGTTATAGATGAGCGGTCGCAGGATGACCACCTTTTGGCCGTATTTCTCGGCCGCATTTCGAATCTCGTCTTCGGCCTTTTGAAACAGGTGGCTGTTGTGAGCATTCACAAGAATCTCCGGAGGGTGTCCTCCGGTTGGATTAAATTCGAGCGTATCGCAATTCGCTTCCTTCGCGATTCGCACCATATCAACGACTTCGTGAACGTTCAGGGTATTGATGTTGTGTTGAATCTGGAAAATCTGCGTCTTAGGATTGCGCTCGTGCCCGTAGGCGATCGCGTTTTCGATGACGCGATGGAAGACGTTCGGGAGTCGTCGGATTTTCTCGTAGGTCGTGGCGGTGGGCGCATCGACCGAGAGCGACAGATTCGAGCGTGGCGCAATCGACAGGTAGCGCTTGCGCTTCTCTGCGCCGAGGACCGTGCCGTTCGTGCAGGTCGTGAGAAGCGTTTGATTCTGATATTTCTCGTAGTCGAGCGCCTCGAGGACTTTGAAAATCGCGTCCTGCCAGAAAGGCTCTGCCACGCCTTGAATGTGGAGAACCTCCATCCCAGGCATCATGGGCTTAATCTTGTGCAAGATCTCGGGTAGGCGGTCCTGCTCGAAACGGTAGCCCGGAAGTGATCGTTCGCACATGATGCAGGCGGGATGTTCTACGGTGGGAGTTTTCCCGCCGATATTGCAATGAGTGTTCGGGAGACCGATCTCGAGTTTTCTCAGGCGGAGATTTTCCGGCATCGGTGCGGGCTTGTTGTCCGTGCACTTGTAAGGGCATCCGCCCGCAGACTGGCAGATGCGGTGGAGTTTTCCATCGACAGTGTCCTTGCGGACACTTTTAATCTGAGCGCTGTTCCAGATTTCATCCAGGCTCTGTTCCAATAGATTCCCAAGAGGCTCTTCGTCTTTGTGAAAGCAGCACAGGTAGACAAAGCCTTCACTGGTGAGACGTAGGCTGAAGAAGGGAAGTGGGCAGAAAGGCGTGGCGAGGGTGGCGGTCATGCTTCCTCCTGAAATTTAGAGAGTTTAAGCCGCGGCAGATGGAAGAAAACTCCTTTGATCATTCCGAGTCCGTAGGAGAAATGAACGAGTGGCAAAAGCAGGAGCGCGCGAATATCCATGAGCCTCAGCGAGAATCCAAGAACCAGAGCCAGGTAGGTGTAGAGCGGAAGTACGGGGTAGCCGAGGTACAGAAATGCAGCGACATAGAGGACGAAGATCATCGGAACCAGATGAAAGACGCGAAGAGATCGTGGATTCAGCCAGGTATTCTCGGCGCGGCCTGCCCCATATTTGGCTACTTGCTTGGCCAGTGGCAGATAGCCCGAACGACGTTCGTGAAAGACGGCGAAGCTCGAGACATAGTGAACCCGTTCGCCTTTGGCTTTGAGTCGCTGAATGAGAAGGTTTTCCTCGTTGCACGAAAGCTGAGCATCAAACTCGAGGCGATGGCGAGCGAGTGCTGCCTTCTTAACAAGAAGATTGCAGAGCATCAGGGCTTCATCACCGCACTCGCGGTCGGGCGAGGGCTTGAAGCGCGCGTTTGAATAGACGGACGCAAACCTGAGTTGCAGAACCCGGCCCACGATTTGCTGAAAGGAGGCGGCATCGGGGGGTGTGAGATTGGGCCCACCCAGAACACCCGCGTCTGGATACTTTGAAACGATCTCGCGAAGCTTCCCAGCCGTGCCAGGGGCAAGATAGGCGTCATCGTCCAGGAAGAAAATCCATTCTCCTTGAGCGGCACGAATTCCACGGTTTCTGGCGGAGCCTGGATGAGTCTTATTGATTGCCAGTGTCTGCGCGACGAATGGGTAGGTCTGAAGAAGCTCTTTAGAGGCGAGATCCTCTGAATCGTTGATGACGACGATCACTTCCGTTTGGCCCGCGGATATTTCAGTCATGCACTCGCGTGCGATGGAGTCGAGTGCGCGTTTCAAAAGCGGAACCCGATGCGAAGTGAGAAGCAGAATCGTGAAGCGTGGGGCTTTCATGCGAGACGCAACTCCTTTTCGAGCGCTTGTACATTTCGTTCCGGACTATTCGTAAGAACGAATCGGTAGCACGAGCAAGAGAGCGTCAGCCTGAAAGAGGCCGCAAGTCGCGAGAAGGCCATCCTGGTCATTCGAAGGAGGTGGGACGAATTGAAGCGAAGCAGGTGTTCCGTCATTTGGGGGACTCCGATCCCCACGACGCCGCTTCTAAAGATCTGAAAAAATGCCGTGAACCGTGATGCTTTCGTGATTTCTGGAGTGACCGAGTCCGGGTTCCGGGTGCAGATAAAAATCGCGTCAGCACGAGACGGTTTCGCGATCGGTCCAAGCTGAGAGAGCGCAAGAAGGTGCTTCTCTGAAAAAAGCTGGCGCTTGAATTTTCGTAAGGCCGAACGAGCTTCGAATTCAAGCTTCGGAAAAAGTTTTAGAGTTTCTGAAGAGAGAGCGGCGCGAATCGGAAACGGATAAAGAATGTGACCGTCAGTCACCGGGATTTCATCAGAGAAATAAGCCACGCGCGTGCTGGTCATGAGCCGGCTCAGACTGAGCGCGAGTGTCGATTTTCCGACCCCGGAGTCCATTAGGAACAAACTCGTCTGCTTCGTTTTTTCAAAAGTCACGGCGAGAGCGTGAATGCGATGCAGACCGGCGAAGTCAAACAGTTCGCCCGACTTTGAAAGAAGATAGAGATAGGCGATTTCATGAAGGCGGGCTTCGCTCGGGGCTCCGATGGTGGTTTTTTCCGGAAGCGTCTCGACAAAGGCGCCATCATTGTAAAGAACCGTGCGCTTCGGACCTATTCCGTAACAGCTTGCGTCTCGAAACCGGAAAAGCCGAAATCCGCGTTTCCCATTTCCGCTGCCAGAGGCGTGTGAAGGCGCGATTTGAATCACTAGATTCAGGGTTTGGGACGCCAGTTTTTCAGGGTAAGCAAGCCCCGCGAATAGCGAAAAGTCAGTCTTCAGCTTTTCCAGAGTTTCCTGAGGTGCGGTCAGATTGACGAAGAGCGGACCGATGGTGAAGGTGGTGCGGGCGGCGTCCATTTTCTCAGTTGAGAATAGACGAGTTAATTTCGGCGGACCACAAATAACGCGGTTTAGGCTCCTGATTGGCCACCAGGCAGCTCGATCGATTTACTGGTTGCAGAAATCGGTACCGAGTGGCGGAAACGACGGTGGCTTTTACCAGCTCGGCCGGCGGGTTGAAGCCTCCGAAGCGCCACAGGAAGCCCCATCCATTGAATGTGTAGCCACCCACAAAGCTGAGGGAGGCTCCGCGTATCAGCGTAATAGGGGCGGGGAGGGGTTCATAATTTAGAACGGCGCGATTGACGACGGCAGCAGTATTTTCGATTTCAGCGCCGAGTCGCGGCCCCAGCCATTCACGCCCTTCTTGGGTAAGACCGAGGTTTTCCGATGGGCGGTCGATCGCCTCAAGTCCCACTGGAATTTCAAAACGCTGCATGACCTGGATCTCGACGGGCACTTTCTCTCCCGACGAGCTGAAGCCTGTGTAGAAGGAATAGCCGCCCGTTTCCCACCAGGTCCCACCACGGATGACGTAGCTTTGAATCAGGTCCGCCGTGTGCTCCCAATTCGTCCCTTCCAAAATCGGAAAGTGTTCTCCATACGGATTGATGAGAGTGAGGAATTTTCCGGGGCCAGCTTTCAAAGCGGCCGCCAGTTCCTCTCGTGAGCGGATAAATTCTACCGAGATGGAGTTTTTCCGAACGAAGTGCGCAGTTTGAAACGCGCTCATCCAATCAGCTGCTGCGACGGTGGAGTAGTAGGGTGTCAGATCATCCAGCAGGAGAATGCCAATCTTTGGCTTCGAGGGAGCCCAATCGACGGGCGCTATGGACTGTTCGGCCGATGGACCATCGATGATTCTTGGGAGCTGAAAGACGATTCGCTTGCGACTCGAGTCGAGTCGGTACGCGGCGGAATGGGAGAGCGGGGTTCCCAGACCGAGATGAGGATGAGTCAAGATCAAAGGCGGGAGTTTCTTCTTGGCGGGTACTCGTTTCGGAAGGTCGAATGAAACCGTACTTCTATCGCTCTCGTAGAGAGAGGCTTGAATCGCCTTGCCCGTACTCACCACGATCGCTGAGGCATCAGCTTCAAGGCCACTGGCCTTGATACGATAGTCAAAAGGCCTTTTAAGGCTGACCGAGAGTTCGATGCGGTCACTGCGGTTTTTCCCATAAGAAGTCTGAATCCGATTTTTCCCGTGTTCGAACTTCTGGATCGGCATTCCAAGATAACGTGCGCAAACGGTCTTTTGAATTCGGCTCAGCCAAAGAAGCCATTGGTGGAAAGCGGGAAAACGCAGGTCGCCGGCATCGACTCGAAAACTCAAAGAAAAGCCCAGTGCAAGCGTCCAGGCGAGGGATTCCGGGTTGCCGGCAAATTGGCCGAGGTTGTGTAGCAGCAAGAGTGCTTTGTCATGACAGAGCTTTTGAACGAGTGGATAGATTCGGAACGTGCTCGGTGGAAACTGGTCTTTGAATAAAACATGCTCAGACTTCTCGTTTTCCGATGGAACGAGTTTAAAGCCGAGACCGAAAAGAAGCGTTTGAGAGTTAGTGATTTGATCAAAGCCCCCCTCGGTAGAAAGAGGGATCAGTCTGGAATCCTCTCTCACCCGGTTGAGGACCCCTTGAATATAGGCGGTTGGATTTGGAGAGGCGGGGTTTAAGTCGTAGTGCCAGGGGCGGCTTCCGAATTGATCCTCGAAGAGGAGGTCACTGGGAAAGTCTTGGGTAAGCTGTTTTACGATTTCTCGGTGCTTCGCGACCGCCGATCCGTTCCAATAACTGACGAGCCAGCCTTTCCGCCCGTCGTACTCTTCTCCTATCGGTTTCTGATCAAGACCGAGCGCGAATGCGTCTGGGTTCATCCCGTCTTTTTCGCACCACCAAGAGGAATTCATATACGGAGAGACAAGATGTCCTCTCGCGTGGGCCTCGTCGAAAAATCGTTTCATTTCTTCGGTGGTTCCGAAGTCAGAGTGCGGCGGCAGGTGCTGGGGAAGTTCCCGGTCAAATCCGCCGTGAAGGTAATCGCAGAAATGAATGAGACTCGGAGAGGGCAGACGCGAGATGTGATTCAGCTTCTCGTTCGCGCTTCCGTCGTATTTTACGTGGACTGAATTTTTCAGTTTATCGAGAACAGCGGCCGACACTTTTTTAGAAAGTGCCTTCGTGAGGCCGTTTTTACGAGCGTATTGAACGATGGCTTCTGTGTCCGTCGCACCGATCAGGAGTCTGACGGCGGGGGAAGTCCAAGTTTCGTTCGGCTTAATGAAAGTCGCGAATGTACGCTCGAGATACCCTTGAGAGTCCTGGCCGTGACATTCGATTTTTCCCGGTGTGAATAGCTCTGAGTCCGGCGGCTGAATTCCAAAGAGCGATGCGGTTCCCGATTCAGTGTCGAGATGGAAGAAGTCAGCAAATGCCGGCGGATAAGGCACCCCGTAATGGAGGGATCGTTTGAAAAAATCCGGTAGTAAGGCTATGCCCACGGAATCGTTGCTATCGGTCGGGCAGATGACCCGGTTCAAGGCACTCGGTTTGAATTGAAGGGGGCCGGGCAATGAAAAGCCGAGAACGGTTTTGAACGGTGAGTGAATCTCGCCCTGGAAATCAAAGAAGTTTGTAAGCGCACGGACTCTGATGGTGACAAGCATCGGCTGCTCGGAACCGGCGGGTGCAAAGCGGTATTTGAATTCGGCGCGATTCCTACTGGGGTTGATTCGATGGGTGAACGAGTGAATTCCGTTTGCTGGTGCAAACTCGCTCGCCGTCAGTCGAGATCCATCGGCGAAGCCGATTTCCCAGAGGCCCGCATCTCCGCTGCGACAGATGGAGCTGCCGTTTCGTTTCTTTTGAAGGCTGAGAACTGAACCAGTAGCGGAGTCGAAAGAGATTTTTCCGGCCTGGTTTTGCAGGGATAGCTTCATCTGGGTTCAGCTTAGCATGGGTTGGCATGGTGCAGTGCGGCGAGCCAAAAAGAGGGGCTGGCCGTGTCGCCACGGACGCAGTCAGTTCCGACCCACTCAGAATTAAACAAGTAATGAATAATATTAACTTCGCTGCTTTTTGGCCGATATAATTAGTAGAGAGGTGTCATTATGACCGGCAAGGTATTGAGCCTGGAGAGAGCCATCTCCGCAGCGCTTATCGGTTTCCTCGCGATGTCGGGTTGTAGTGTCCAGTTTCGCGGATCGGCAGCCTCCTCTCATTCTACCTCTGGAGTGAATAGTTCTTCGGGGCTCGACGCTCCGGTTGTCATCTCGCCGGCCACGGTCGTCTATACTTCGGGCGGTTCCACGCTCACCATCACGGGAACTTGCAATCCAGGCGCGACGGTTAACATGGTCGGGAGCAGCACACAGTCCGTATCTTGTGCTGGAGCCGTTTTCAGTTTTACGGTGAGTGCGATCGCAGACAACATCTACGTCTACTCGCTTTTTCAAACTTCCGGTACGGCGTTTTCTCACTCGACTTCGCTTGTTTGGAATCGTTTGAGCACGGGTGGGGGAACACCTCCGCCGCTTACACTCAGTTGCAATAGCGGTGGAGCTCCTTTCGGTGGAGGGGATGGTTCGGCGAGTAACCCCTATACTCTTTGTACCGCCGCTCAGCTTGCGATGGTGGGTCACTATTCATCTGCGTACTATGTTCTGTTGCAGGACATCGATCTAAATAGCGTTTCATTCAATCCGATTGGATGGGGATTTAGCAATTCGTTTTGGGGTGTTTTCGATGGCGGCGGTCACACCATCAGTAATTTTTCATACTCCGACAACACGGGCGGAAGCGTCGGCTTGTTCAGCCGTGTATCGAGTCCAGGCACGATTCAAAATCTGAACGTCACCGGCGTCAATGTTTCCGGAAACGGAAACGTGGGCGGCTTGATTGGTTCGAGCCCTGATTCCTATGACGACGCCAAGATTCTCAACACGCACGTCTCAGGGACCGTTGTAGGCCATTCGACGAATTCATCTGAAGGAACCGGTGGGCTCGTCGGCAATCTACGGGGCGCGATCATCGATTCCGATTTCTCGGGAACCGTCACGGGCCAGCTCAATGCCGGCGGATTGACTGGTCGAGCCGATTACTTTTATATTCTAGGATCTCATTCAAGCGTGATCGTCATCTGCGCCGATTCCGTGCCCTATGGGCCGTGTGCCGGAAAAGTGGGTGGCCTGGTTGGATATACTGACAATGCGGGCTCCATCACGGATTCCTATGCGGCAGGCTCCATCAGTTCAGTCGGGTCGGGTAACGGCGGGTTAGTGGGCACGGCGGACAAGGGCGTCTTCATTCAACATTCCTACAGCTCCGCGACCGTGTCAGGCGCTCTTGGAACTAAAATGGGCGGCTTGGTCGGAAGCATCGGGGGCGTTTCCATGGGTGGAGGTGTCATCCTCGATTCTTACGCGACCTCCGCAGCCTCCGTGAGCGGAGCGAGCTACGTGGGTGGACTGGTTGGATTCGCATCCAAGAACACCGTGATATCAAATTCGTACGCACAGAACGGCGTGACTGCGACCGGCAACTACGTCGGCGGCGCGGCGGGCATGAGTGGACTTGGCAGTATTATTTCTGAGTCCTATTCCACCGGAGCCGTTCAGGGCGTGAACTATGTCGGCGGTCTCAGTGGATCGATGAACGATTTCTCCATGAGTAGTTACCCGTCCAACTCGGTCATTTTCAATTCCTACTCATTAAGCAATGTGAGCGGAGTGCAAAACGTAGGGGGAGTGACGGGATCAGTTGCAGGATTATTGGCGAACTCTTATTCCACCGGCGCGGTCACCGGAAGCACAGTTCTCGGCGGGTTGGGTGGAGATGTCGCAGTCGTTGTGAACAGCTTTACAACCAATACGGGAATTACCTGGAACTCGGCTTGGGACATCACGACTTCTGGTCAAATCTACTGTGTTTCGAGCGGTGGCGACCAGGCGACTTGTTTCCATGGCGCCAATTACCTGGGTAGTAGCGCCATTACCTGGAATCGCTCTCCCGCAAGCACGAGTGGGCAAGGGATTAGCTACTTTGCACAGCCCCTGTACACCTACGGGGGCGAAGTCTGGTGGGACTCTTCTTGGAACGCTTTCGTTCCATTCGGCTCGGCGAGTTTGAATCCGATTTCCAGCTCGATCGGTATCAACATCAGTGCACCGTCAGCGACTTCAGTTTCGACGCTCGCCGCGAAGAGTATCTACACCGTAGTTTTTGCAGGCGCGGATTCGATCACATTCAACGACTGGGATGTAACGGTCACTGGAACTGCATCGGCAACCGCGACCGTGAAGCACGTCTCAGGGTCCACTTACCAGGTGACCCTAACGAATTTCACCGGGGTTGGCACGACAGGGATTTCTCTCTTTGCGGGAACCGCACGTGATTCGAGCGGAGCCTTAGCACCGACTGCGAGTTCGAGTAACAACGTCAACGTGAACGTTGCGGGTAATGATTGTGGTGTGGGAGCCATGGGTTTTCCCGGTGGGACAGGTACCATGTATGATCCTTTCCTGATCTGCAACGTCGAGCAGCTGACTGAGATTCAGTTTAACCTCCTTGCGAACTACAAGCTGATCAAGAACATCGACATGAGCTCGGCGCCGAATTTCTTTTCCATCAACGGAACATTTCTTGGAACGTTTGATGGAAGCAATAAAGTGATCTCGAACTGGACCTATATAGGCGGATCTGGAAACGGGTTCTTCAACGCCATTGGTGCCGGCGGAACGGCCCTCATTGAGAATCTGGGTCTTGAGAACGTCGCGATCGACGATAGCGGCGGATCGGTCACAGGAGCGCTGGTCGGAAAAATGGAGGGAGGCGCCATCTTAAACTCCCACGTGACTGGGACGATGACCTTGTCAAACGGTCCATCAAGCTGGCCAGCGGCTGCTAGCGGGATGGTCGGAATCGCTGAGAACGGCGTGATCAGAAACTCTTACTCCTCGGTTTCCGTCACTTCGAATTCCACGTCAACCATGCCGGTCGGCGGATTGGTCGGATACTCGTCGGGGACTCTGATTCAGAACTCTTTTGCGAGCGGTAATGTCGTGGGATGCGGAAATCTGGGAGGCGCGGTCGGAGAAGCACAGGGCGGAGCATCGACCTTCATCAATAGCTACGCCACTGGAGATGTTTCGGACAATGGCTGCGGAAACAGCGCAATGGTGGGCGGATTTATCGGATTCACGGCATCTTCCGCTTTCACAAACAGTTACGCGACCGGAACGGTCACCGGTGGAAATCAGAATTGGAACACTGGAATCGGTGGTTTTGCCGGCTATGGCAACCTCAACTACTATTACAAGGTTCACTCTACAGGCACGGTGTATGGAGCTTTCAACGTAGGTGGCCTGATCGGGCAGGCTCAGAGCGACACGGTTCTGCGTTCGTATTCGAGCGCTGTGGTCAATCCTAGCGCAGGGCCCGCCTTTCTCGCCGCTCAATACGTCGGTGGGTTCACGGGGTACGTCTCGGGCGGATTCTTCAAGGATAACTACGCGACCGGATCGGCAACCGGGTACATGGGGGTTGGCGGATTCATCGGAAACAACCAGCACGTTCACGTGATGAACTCCTATGCGACCGGGGCCGTCTATGGAAGTCGGATCAACGGAAGCATGGTGGGCATCAACAATTCCGGAAACTATACAAACAGTTTTGCTACCGGGCTCGCGATGGGCGGCGCCCCATCCCGCACCTTTGCGGGTTTCACTCAAGCTATACTACCCGTTTTGGACCTTTCTTCGACCTGGGGTTCCGCTCCGGGCCATTATGTCGGATGCGCGACCGATATGACTCCGAGTGCGAACTGGGATCCAGCGATCTGGTTCTTTCCACCGAACGGCGGTTATCCTACGATTCGTTAGTCCGCCATTTGCATCCGTTCGGGCTATGGCAAAAGACGCTCCGGCAAATATCGTTCTTGTGCATGGCGGCTTCGTGGATGGCTCTGGTTGGAAGGGCGTTTACGACATTCTGACGAAGGATGGCTTTAACGTCAGCATCGTCCAGAATCCCACCATTTCTCTGGAAGACGACGTTGCCATGACCAGGCGAGTGCTTGCTGCGCAAGATGGGCCCGCCATTCTGGTCGGCCATTCATACGGTGGAGTCGTGATTACTGAAGCAGGTAATGACCCCAAAGTGGCTGGGCTTGTCTATGTCGCCGCGTTCGTCCCGGACGCGGGCGAGTCCGTCGAATCGTTGATCAAGAACCCGCCGCCCGGTGCGCCGGTGCCACCGATTCTGCCTCCCCAAGAGGGGTACCTGTTTCTGGACCGGGCCAAGTTCCACGCCTCGTTCGCCTCTGATCTCGACGCCAAAGAGGCGGGATTCATGGCGGACTCGCAGGTCCCGTGGGGAGTGAAAGCTCTCGCAGGCAAAATCAGCAAGCCCGCGTGGAAGTCTAAGCCGAGCTGGTACCTGGTTTCGAGTGAGGACCGAATGATTCCACCTGGAGCTCAGCGCCTCATGTCCCAGCGTGCGGGATCGACGGTGGTTGAAGAAAAGGGGAGCCACGCGATTTACGTTTCGAAGCCCGAAGCCGTAGCTGCATTCATCGCGGATGCGGCGACTCGTGCCATGCTTGCCGCGGCTTGAAGTACCTGCCCTTGACTCGCGGTGAGGGTCAGGCAGAATTCAAGTCATGGTTGACACCGACGTGAGGGTCAGTGCGTTCTTCGAGGCGATTCCTCAGCTCATGTGGACTGCGGACTCGATTGGACAGGTCAATTACGTCAACAGCCGGTGTCGAGAGTATTCGGGCACGGATGCAGGGGAAAAGGCTGCGGACGGCTGGGTTCGGGCACTTCATCCTGATGATGCGGGCCTCGTTTTCGAAAAATGGCGGGCCGCAGTTCAGAGTAGTGGGGTCTTCGAGGCGGAATATCGCCTTAGACGTCACGATGGTGTCTATCTGTGGTTTCTGGGCCGAGCCATTACTTTTCGAGATGAAGCGGGTCAGTTCGGTGGCTGGATCGGGACCGCAACCGATATTGATGAAAGAAAGAAGCTTGAAGAAATGCGGGCGGCTCTACTTCGCGAAGCGGAAGACGCCATTCACGCGCGCGATGAGTTTCTTGCGATTGCTTCGCATGAATTGAAAACGCCCTTCACGGCTTTGTTGCTCCAAATTCAGTTGGTTTCGCAGTTGATAGAGCGGTCTAAAGCGGCCTCACCTGACATCAGCACAGTTTTGGAGTCGGCACGAAGCCAATGCAATCGATTGGTCATGCTCATCGAAACCCTTCTGGACGTGACTCGAATTCGCATGGGTGGCCTGGTGTTGAATCGGCAACCTTTCAATCTCGCCGCGCTGGTTCGCGACGTGACTGCTCGATTCGCCTTGCAGCTCTCGGTGGATGGGGCATCTATTTCCGTCGATTCTCCCGATGAGCTGCATGGCAGCTGGGATTCGATTCAGCTGGAGCAGGTCCTCAATAATCTATTGTCCAACGCCCTGAAGTTCGGTGAAGGAAAACCGGTTCGTGTGACGCTCGGAACGGAGCAGGGGTCAGGATTAATTCGCCTTTCCGTATCTGACCAGGGCGTCGGAATTGCGGCAGCCGCTGTGCCGACTCTCTTCGAGCGTTTCAAGAAAGTATTTCCGCAGTCCAGACTGAGTGGTGGTTTAGGGCTCGGGCTTTATATCTGCAACGAGATCGTTCGAGCTCACGGTGGAACGGTCAGTGTCAAAAGCGGCGTCGACAAAGGTACTGCATTTGTCGTGGATCTTCCGAAGTGAATAGCTCCATACACATGTTTCAAATGCTCGGTGTGAGCGCATTTATTTACCATGCGCTCTACGTCTGGCGCCTCTCTCGTGCGGACAAACTTCCGGTACCTTTCAGTGGCGTTGTTCCGATGGCACTATGCGCGACTGTGTACTACATTTCGGCTGAAGCCATGTGGCATACCGAGAGTGTTCTCCTTTTGCGGTCGCTTCGGCACGCTATCTGGATATGTGGGCTGTTTTTCGCCTATTTCAACCTGATCGCGCTGCAGTCTTTTTTGGAGCTAAAGAAACTCTGGTTGAACTGGGCACGGAGGATCATCGAGGCGTTGATCGCATTGGCGACCCTGAGCCTCATCTCTCTGTTGCTCGTGAACCGCGAGTTTTTATTCTCCTCTGAACCCGGGCTCGTACCGCCGCAGCTCCCACCGATCATCGGTACCATTCAGAGCGCGAATGCGGTGACCGCTGGCTTTTCCATTATTTTGATGTTCGTGACGAGCGGATGTTACGGATATTTTATTTGGAAAGTAAATTCTTCACGCCGAGATTTCTGGTTGAGTGCAACGCTCGCCCTCAGTCTGGCGGCGATATTCAACGAGTTGCTCATCGGGTGTCGGGCCTACGTCACTGGATTTTCTTTTCTTTTCGTGGCCCAGTTAGCGGAGATGGTGCGACTGACGACCTTGATCGATCGGGCAAATCGCAAGCGAATGGTGCTCATGGAAGAGGCCATGAGATTGACTCACATCGGCGAGCTGACTTCACTCATCATGCATGAGCTTCGTACGCCCCTGACTTCACTATCGCTCGCGGTCGATAGTGGTGTTCGCATATTAGAGAAGGAGAATTCAGAAATGAGCAGGGATTTGCTGTATCCGATTCTTCAAATGGCGAAAAGCTCAGTGGGAAAAATGTCTACGCTCATTGAAGAAGTGGGGCGGGGCTCGCGAATTGAGACAGATACGCTCGGAACTTTCGATTTAGGTCAGTGCATCCGTGATTCGGTGCGGATGACGGCACAGGTTTTTTCGAAAGAAGGAGTCCAGCTTGACCTCGATCTAGAGGATACCCAAATCAAGGTGGTTGGCGACGTAGCGAAATTCCAACAGGTTCTTTTAAATCTGTTCCAAAACGCGAAAGACGCCACCGAAGGCAGAACGGCGCGGAAAATAGGTGTTTCGGCCGTTTCTCAAGATCGTTCTGTTGAAGTTCGTGTTCGTGACAATGGCTGCGGAGTCCCAGCAGAATTGAGCGATAAGATCTTCGTCCCTTTTTTCACGACTAAGTCACCAGGCAAGGGTACTGGGATCGGCCTTACCTTCGTAGCCAACCAGATCGAAAAAATGGGCGGAAAAATTCGATTTGAGTCGGCCTCCGGTGGTGGAGCGGAGTTCATCATCGAGCTGAAACTGGCCGGGAATATCGCCTAGCCGTATGCTATTCTTGGCGCATGAGCACCGTAATCAGGGCGTTCCAGGAACTCACGCGATGGGGCTTGCGCGAAGATACTTCTAGCGAAGAGGCGAACTACATTCGCCTGACGAACGCGTTGCTGTTCCTGATGCTCTTGGGCAGCACGATTGAAACCTTCGCCCTGTTCGCCACCCGGGCCTACACGGCCGCGATGATCAATTCAACAGCTCCGTTGGTTTTTGGCGGGGGATTGCTCCTGATGCGCTCCGGGCGAACTCATTTGGCTCGGGTCTTGGTACTGACTATCGGGTACGGCGCGGCCTATCTAATGGCAGCGATCCTAGGCCCGGCAGTAGAATTTCAGTTCATCATCCTCATCGCGAGCGCCATGGCTTTTACTTTCTTTCGGCTCAAGGAGTGGAAGTACGTGCTCTACGGACTCGTCCTTCCCCTGGCATCGCTCGTTTTGTTAGAGCTGACGAATTACCAGCCCGTCCTCGGATTAGAGCGAGCCCATTTTTCGGCATCCCAGCTCACGGCCATTCGGCTGACGACGGTTTCGGTAGTCTGGCTGATGATGATTGGGCAGTTCGCGTACTTCATTCGCTCACGGCAAATGGCGCAGGAACAATTGATCGCCTCGGCGAAACTCGTGGCGCTCGGGCAGTTGGCGGCCGGTATCGCCCACGAAGTGAACAATCCATTGGCCGTGATCTCGGGGCTCGCTCAGCGATTGTCACTCTTGTCCGCGGACGGAACTCTGACTCAAGAGGAGATCCAAAAGACCGGGGACAAGATCGCGGATGTCTCGGAACGGATCGGCTCGATCGTGCGGGGGCTTCTGGCGCTGTCTCGCGACGCTTCGGGAGATCCCTTTGTTGAGATTCCGCTCGATCGTGTTCTGAACCTGACACTCGACTGCTGCCGTGTTCGCGTCGAGGCCCAGGGCGTTTCGTTTCGAGTGGATGAAATTCCCAAGAATTGTCGTGTCATCGGAAGAGAAGCTCAGATTTCGGAAGTGTTCTTGAACTTGATCAACAATTCCCTCGATGCGATCAAGCTGCTCGACGATCGATGGATCGAGATCAAGGTGAACTCCACGGGAGCGCATGCCGAAGTCGCCATCACTGATAGCGGAAATGGAATTCCGTTGGTGGTCAGAAGGAAAATGTTCGATCCGTTTTTCACCACGAAACCCGCAGGCAAGGGGACGGGCCTAGGCTTGAGCGTCTCGCGCGGAATCATGACGGCTCATCGTGGCCAGATTTCCTACGATGACAAGTCGCCTCGCACCCGTTTTGTGATCCGACTTCCCGCGGTTTCGGAATAGTTATCGCGCCCTAGGCTTTCATGGGCTCGGTCTCATGAATCCGATTCAGATGGATCATCAGGGTTTCGTCTTCCCAGTCCAACATGTCGACGAACCGATGGTTCCAAGCGATCTGGTCCGGATTGTAAGAATGCCGAGCATGAACCGGTTGTGAGAAAGTCTCGACGATGCCAGAAATTGAAACGATGATCTGGGCGTCCACGCTCACGAGGTCTTCCTTGGTCTTTCCGTAAAGCGGGCTGTGCTGATCGATCGGATGCACGACGGTCCAACTCGCGGTGAAAAACGGAGAGTGAGAGCGCTCGAGCTTGAGGTCATTGAAGGTGTAGTAGGTCTCGCCTTCGGCAGTCTGTTCGTTTCTGAGAAGGTGAGCCTGGAGCGAGGCGTCGACGATCTGGCTTTTTCTTTCGTTGGCGATTCGAAAAATCAGGGATGGAATTCCATCGTGAGGAGAGATGAGCGCGACGTCGCTGAAGATGACTCGAGCCGATGGACGCGAGAATCGCGAAAACACCAGCCCGGTGACAACCGCTAGACTCAATAGGCCCACGAGCGCCTCGAGGGTCACCAGTAGGTTCGAAGAATAGGCCGCGGGACTGATTTTCCCGTAGCCGATCGTACCGAGCGTCTGAACGCTGAAAAAGAAGCACTCCATCCAGCGTCGCCAGCCATCTGGAGCAATGGCTCCATCGAATGCGCCTCGCCCGCAGAGATAGTAACCAAATGCGAATATCGCGTTGATCGCTAGGTAGATGACAAGGACCGC